>Ga0222718_10000443_pt1 | contig 42404 bp, 57 predicted proteins | sample C33_27DmetaG_FD_165045 | JGI IMG/M metagenome (GOLD analysis project Ga0222718, IMG submission 165045) | Estuarine water microbial communities from San Francisco Bay, California, United States - C33_27D | ecosystem: Environmental > Aquatic > Marine > Unclassified | place: USA: California...
TCATACGTAGAATCTGCTAGAGGTAGTATATTTCCTCCTACAGCAATACCAGAATCAGTTGTTGCGAATTTTTTCGTACTAGCGTGATATAAATCAACTCCAGCAAATGGAGTAAATTCTGCAATTTTAGCACCACCAGCATTATTTTTTATTAATAGATGACCACCACCATCAATATCAATTTCAGAAGGACCCATTTCAAGGATGGTTTTACCATCAGCAGTATGTCTTATCGATGCTTCACTACCATCGCCAAAATACAATCTTTGGTTATCACCGAAACCATTAATAGTTGCAGGGAATGAACCACCGTCTGCAGTTGTAATAGTTGCTTGTCCAGTTGATGAATCCCAAGCAAATCCTGTAACTCCAGCAACTGATAAAGTGCCAGCCGAATCTATTTGTCCTTGAGCATTTATCGTTAATATCGGTACTAAAGATGCTGATCCATAAGTCCCAGCAGTTACTCCAGTGTTTGTTATTGAATATGAACCTGCCGCGGAATCATAAGTAAGTCCTGTGCTAGAAGCAAGATATCCACGTATATCTGATTTAAAGTAATTTTCTAATTCTGCACTGTCAATTGATAACGTATTTGTTGCAGCATCATACGCAAGTCCTACTCCACCAAGAAGTGCTTCATCAATTGCGGTATTAAAGTCTGAGTCGAAGTTTGCTTTTGTGTAAACCTGCTCTACATCAAAACTAAATACACCGGTAGATGAATTATACGATAAATCTCCTGCAGCGCTAATAGCAGTTCTTATCTCGGAAATTCTATCATCTGAGTCATGGATGGTAGTAGTAAATACTCCACCATCAGCAGTATTAATAGTAAATACACCGGTCGCAGAATCATATGAAGTTGAAGTTACTCCAGCTACGGCTACTGTGCCGATACTATCAACAAATCCTGAAGCATCAACAGTTAATCTTGGTACGAGTGATGCAGATCCATATGTACCTGCAGATACGGTAGTATTTGTTCGTGTAACATTAGTACTAACTAAATCCGTACTATTTAAAGTTGCTACTGTTCCAGAGTCTGCAGCAAGTGCATTCGTTCTAAGCGTGTTGTTATCGATCACGCCGATATGAGCTGAATCAGATGATAGCTGGCTAACAGTACCTGTTGTTGCATTGATTGTAGAATAATTTAATGAAGTACCCGATATATTAGTAACAGAAGACGAGTCTGCAGTTAAAGCAGCAAGATCAAAAACGCTAGAGTCCAAATTAATAGTAACAGTGTTTGAATCACCTAAAATTGATCCAATATTTGTACCACCTACAATTGATAAGCTTGAGTCGAGTAAAGAAATAGCTAAATCAGAACCACTGTCAGCTTTAACTGTGATTACACTATTAGCACCTATTTGAGTGTCAACATAAGCTTTTGTAGTTGCATCTGCATCTGCAGTTGGAGTAGCTAGATTAGTAATCTTATCATTGCTTAAATCAATTCCACTTGAATTAATTGTGATGTCACTAACTAATAGTCGATCTATTTTTTGATCTGAATCAACAATAATAGCTGAAGAAGAAGTGAGTGTACCGGGAGTATGATCTAATAGATTCGCGAAATATTCGCCACCGATTACTACTATAGAGGTAGCATCAACAGCTCCATCACTGTCACCTTGACCATAATATAAACGATCTCCACCGTTATTATTAGTACCGGTTCCAGAAGAATACGCAAGTTCGCCAGCCTTTAATGAACTTGGAGCGCTAGTACTAATCGACCTTTTAATTCTTATTATTGCAGCCACTAGTAAGTTCCTCCGTCTACTACTTGATTTATATCATTCAAAGTAGTAGCAGTTTCAAAATTATTGGTAGTGGCATTATAAACCAGTAATGCGCCTTGAGTTTTTTCCGAAGTGTTAACTCCCACTAGAGTATCAATTGATATTGCTGAAACGGCGGCCGATGATATAGGCCGGCCTACAACAATTTTTTTAATCTGAGTGGTTTGCCCTCTAGCAAACAACGCAGATATCATTGTTGTTTGTCCAGTTGAAACTCTAATAGCCATTAAATATCTACCTTGTCACTGAAGGAGTTAGCGTAATCTTACCTTCAAGGACTCTTTCAATAATTGTTGCACCATCGCTATCAACAAAAGAGAGTTCAACATCGTAAACATAACGACCAGCTTTTAAAGAATCTGTTTGAGAGTTGGTTAATGATATACTAGCGATACCATTACGAACATCCGTAAAGCTCGTCGCAAATGATAATGTATCAGAACTATCGCTATTGTATGTTTTCTTTAATTTAGCAGTGAGAGTATGATTTGATAGATCTTTTACCGAGCCATTTTGCTCAACCATGTGTAATTCGATTGTTGCATCTGCACCTTGATCAATTGTAATTTCTTCGTACTGTGCCATAGAATAACCTTGAAATATATTTTTCTTTATTTATATGATAAAGCTTTCAATACTATTTATACAGTTTTCGAATCGAAGTAATCAAAGAAAACACACTATTGCGTATACGCATAAGAGAGCATTACGCTCTCTTATTTCATGTAACAAATTTATGTCAAATCCAGAATATTGGATGGAATATTATATCAAAAACGGGACCACTGTAGGTCCCGTTAATGGTGAGCAATATTTCATACAAGATAGCGTCGAGGAAAAATTAAATCTCAAATATCTTCCAGCAACTCTTAGATAATATTGTAGCCGATCTAAGTCGGCGTCTGACATTTGTTCAATGTTGCCAGATAAAAATTCAAGTGGTCTAACCATGATAAAGTACCTTTTTAGTCTTATTTTTAAAAATTAGTATGGTGTAGGTCGAGATAAAGCATTATTGTCGATATGCCATACTTTGATATGCTCATAACCAGCATTAAAACTATAACTGTATGGCTGCGTAAAGTAAAATACGTTTGCTGCGCCAGAAGACCCATGAGCAACCCGCGCCTTTTGATTTGTGGTCCAATAATCTACTATATCTGTGTCCGTCTGCGGACTCGCATGATACCTCAAGCCGCGGTGGCATGTAGTATTCTCATGATAATCGTCACCAGGATAGGCATTAGCGTTGTAACTGCTAGCAGTATTTTCGTTTGCGGCCATGTCAACGTAGTATGGTGGTGGTAACGTTTGAACATAGCTTAAATCAGATGCATCAAAAACAAACCAGCAACCCCTTACAACATAGCTACCATAATTTAAATTATCATTTAAGTTCGGACTGGAGTAACTAGTGGTTCTTGTGCCAAAAGCTGGTTGAGTAGGAAAATAAAGCCCGCTGGCAAAGATCATTATATAATTATTATTTGCAACAAACTTATTGCCGAATGCTGGTCCTGTACCACTATTAGCTTGCGTTTGTGCTAAATCTTCTCCATCCCATGCATAAGGAACATCGCTTATATCTAATACTTTTATGAGCGACCCATCGTGATCATATACCGAAACCCTCCCTTGATTAGAGTTATAAGTCGGGTTTCTTACAAAGAGATTATTCGAATTTAAGCTAGCGCTGTTTAGCCATGAAACCTCCAACCCGCTTGAAGCAGAAAATGATCCTGAACCGGCTGCAGATTCCTGATATACTGTATGAGTTGTAGTCCAATCATCCGAATCGGGCGCAGAAGTATCGGTTAAAGAAGTTAGTATACTAAGACCATCTGTACTATCCCAAGATAGCGTGACCAGTGCACTCGCGGTAACGTTGCTAATCGTAGCATATGAGGTAATAGCACTGTTGTTATTTTTCCAAATTCGAATCACGCTAGGAGATGTACTAATATCATTAACTACTATATAATCTTCAATTGTCTCTATGCCTCCGCTGAACGTGCGCGTGCCAGACCCACCGCTGTATGCAGTGAACTTATCGCGATAACTTCCAGTAAAACTATAATAGGCGAATTCAGAATTATCAACGAGAATATCAGTACTTGGGGGATCAGCATATGAGCTGGCCCTCGGCCGCAATATAATGCCGTCTGTGACAGCTTTTACATCAAGATTCGCGTATAGTGTATCCAAATTGACAACTCGACTCGGAAATCCAGATGTACTATGTCTTGTTGAATAATACGTTTTATACAACGTCCTGTACACATCACCACCGCTGGAGAGGAAGCCATTGTAACCATCATCCACATAGTAATCACTCAATGTTTCATCCCCATAGACTATCATATCAGTGGTCGAGGAATAACCACCGCTCGCTTGGTTTGTAAAGGTTTTATTCCAGTACGCGGCTTTTCCATAAAGATCGCTAAAACTCATTTGTGATGTAGCGGGGTCAATACCAGCTATTTTTTTAACTTGAATATCTGCAAAACTAATTTCGGTGTCGGTCCTATGCCCTAATTCTGAGTTTATACTACTAAGGCTAATTGCATCGTTTGAATTGGGAATGTATGGATGACTCATATTTATGGTGTACCGAATGCTGTAATGTTATTTGCAGAAATAAATGCTCCAGTGCTATCCATAGAAGCTATATTAGCACCATTATATCTAAAGTAAAGAACACCATCTGATTCTTCTAATGCAAAGGGACCAAAAGATGGCAACCCTGGAATAGATGCAATAAAACTAGAATCAAGAATTTCACTTCTTAAATAGTTTGAATCAATTTGCCCTTTAAGATAAGTAGAATCAATTTGTGATTGAAGATACGTTTCGTCAATTTCGCTTTGCAGGTACTCGGTATCAATTTGCGCCTTAAGATAATTGGAATCAATCTGGCCTTTAAGATAAGTAGAATCAATTTGTGATTGAAGATACGTTTCGTCAATTTCGCTTTGAAGATATGTAGTGTTGATTTGATCTTCTTTAAGATATGAAGAATCTACTAAGCCAAAGATAGTCGTGCGCAGTGTACTGCTACTACGAGCAAAATCAGAATCATAAGTGAAAGCTACTATTTCGTTAATTGCCGCGACTAAGCTCGATCTGTCATCGGTTGTTAAACTAGCAAGGCCGCCGCTACCTACAGATGAATCAGAATTATTCGTTGCTGTTATCACCTCATTTGTTCTAGTCACTAGAGTGGTAAATGGATCTGTTAAATTAATTGGTGGTATTGCCATTTATTTTCTTTCCTCTAATAACTTTTCCATCATGTCTTTCATATACGCAACATCGCTCTTAAGAGTTATCAATTCTTCTTGCTGTTGACGCCAAATGCTTTTTCTGGATCTTGCCTGTGACATTTCATTACTATTTATATTTAGGATAGCTCCAGATTTTCTATCACGAACAAGATTCTGATTGCCTTTCACTTTAACATGTTTACTCATTATGTTACCAACGCTATTGTTCTTAAATCCTTGATTTTCGGTGGCTTCGAAGTATTTGAAGAAGTCATCACAATCTTTACTTGGAATTGTGTAAATGAATTCAAATTGCCGCCTTGGCCACCAGCTAAATATTCATACTGTCTGAATATTGAAGTATTTTCATCAGCTGGATTGTTTGATGTTTCAAGAACTTGGATATATCCAATATCATTTAAGTTTTCATCTGAAGTTGCTGTTTTGTAATATACTTCGAAATTAGAAACAGAAGGTCTATTCGCAGCGAATATGATTTTTAATCCGACTGCGGGTTCTTCAAGAATTACTGGCTTTGTGATATGCTTTGCTGCGCTTGTTCCACCCGTACTACTTGTTTCTAAAACAATCGATAGTGGAATATTAGCTAAACTTGTAGAAGATGAATCTTGATTATCAATTATATTTTCAAATGTTGATATTGATCCTCGTTGCATATCAACAATAGGTGATACTTTTGTGTCAGTTGTTGATAAATCCAGCCTTAAGTCTATAGACTTATCACCGCTTAAAGAAGATGAATTTTGATTTGTTTTCGTTGCAATAATTTTTGGTGCACTATTATAGTTAATATCATTCAATGTAATTGTTGAATAACTAGCATCTTTCGAGTAAGCTCCACTAGTTCCAGTGTTTCTTCCATTAGCAAATGATGATCCAGAAGTCTTCTTAATTGAAGCAGATATTGAAGTATCATCTATTACTAGTGTTTGTACTTGTGGAATAAATGCATCATACATAGCATTCTGAGAAGCAATAACACCGTTTCCGCCTACACGCAATGACCCAGTTGCAGAAGAATCTGCAGCAACAGTATAACCCGTCCAGTCAACATTTACGATTTGTCGAGATCCTACGATAGAAGATCCTAAGATACCGGCATAAGAAGTTGCCGAGTCTAAACCTCTAATCGATACAAAATCATTTTTAATAAATCCATGCCCTTGATGATAGACTCTTAAAGTTGTGCTTCCACTATCAGTTAGAATAGGGTTATTCGGCAAGAGTTGAAGATCTGTATCTAGATTATCAAAATCTGCAACTCCAGACGATGAGAATTTTGCTCTATAGAGATTAAACATTAGATCACGTGCTTGATCGGGTGTCCATGTAATACTATTCTGCGACAAGAATAGACTTCCAAGAGTAGGTTGTTTTGTGACTCTTTGCTCAGTAGATCCAATTATAAAGTCATACGTTTTCGCAACGTAAACTTTATATGCTACAGAATTAGCTAAAAGAACAATTGCATAACTTCTTTGTGGCGTAAGGTATACTGGCTCTTCAAACTCAAAGGTAGTAGGAGTTGCTCTCACTGTAGATATATCTGCCAAGTTAGACGGAATATTTACTTGACTCGCGTTTAAGAACTTTACTGCACCCGGTAATGGCGCGCCACTCGGTGTACCATTAACAAGTTCTCTAACCTGAAGTTGAACTGGAGGTCCGCCATCAGCTTCTTTAGAATTAAAGAAAACATCTACTTTAGTCAGGAAAATGCCATTAGGATTTTCAGCTTGCGATACAAAAAATGATTGCGCCAGTGGATCGTCAGGGCCGTCGTTACCGATGCCACTGTTCGGGCCCGGCGGCAATGGCCATATCGGTTCTGGCGGCGGAATTCGAGTAGAGCTGATATCTCTTTGACGAGTAACAAGAACTCCAGTCGATGTAAAGATAGTTACCGCTTTTGAAAGAGCATCGTTATTTACATTACTGACATCTGTTAATGTAACATCATGTCTTCCGGTTCTAAATTGAAGCGATGGGCTTCCCGGAATGAGGAAAGAACCTATAATTTCCCCATTACCGTCTGCAATTAGATCGGTCGATCCATTTGGATGGCTTGTGTTGCTCGAGAAAACATTTCCACCAACATTTTCTGATCTTGCAGCCAATCTTTCAAAAGTAGATTCTTCTCTAGCATAATCAGATATGTTTGACGTTCCTAAAAACAAGAAGTGTTTTGTGTTTGCGCGCAATCCGTTTGCTTTGAAGAATATGATACGAGATCTCATGAAAGGAATTAGTCTTACATCAACGACTCGATCACCGATTAGTTCTCTTCTAAATCTTGATCCACCTTGTGTAACTACTCCTAAGTTCGTATTTCCAGTCCAGTTGTTGATTAGATCAGATTCAGACCACGGCCAAATTGTAGCAATATCAGGAGATGGATTTATGCGATTTGATTCGTTATTTCCTGTAATAATGTTATCTGGCGCATAGGCTGTTTCAATCCATTCATCTGATGCTGGAGAAAGCTCTATATGGCCAAGGTTTGTTACAACCGCGAATGGATTAATGTTTTCTACTTCTGTTGCAAGATTTTGATTAAGATGTGATTCATTACTATCAATTGACAGCATCACTAAATCACCTTTGCGAATAGTTGTACTATTAGCTGAATCAAAGAACAATCTAGTATTATGAGGAAATGCAATCGGACTTAAAAGATTATCGATTTCATCAATTGACGCTCTATACTCTGGATTTCCGGTAGCAGAAAACGCGTAATCTTTAAATCCATCTGCGAGAAATCCTGCTTTTGTTCTTTCGAGTCCAGCGGAATCAATTACTGTTAATGTTGATGTATTCGCTTCGAGAAGACTTAATGCTGTTAATTCTTGTAACTTAGTTATCCGATTCTCAAGATCAGCAATGTCAGCCATTGTAAATCTTTTTGCGGGAATCAAGGTAGTTGTAAGATCGGAATCGTTAAGAGTAAAAGCATTCAGATGAATATCGTATAGCGATATTGATCCTTCCGGAATAGTAGGAAGAATTGGATTGATAGATGATACACCAGTTATAACTTTTGCAGCACCGGCAGGTGGGAATCTTTGTCCCGCAGCAGTGTATCCATACGCTATCAATCTATCACTTCGAGGCATGTAATATACTACATCAGCGCTAAACGTTCCACTGTTAGCTGGTAAGGCATTAATAATCGGATCAGAACCAATTAGCGCACCATCAGAGTCAAAGTTAATATTTGCTATACCGGCATCTGAAGATTTTACAGCTTTCGGTCTAAAGTCGATAACGTCTCTCAGTGAAACAACTGTTCCATCATTGAGCGTGTGACTCGGTATTTTTTCGTAAGAAACTGACGCAGCCGGGTATGAAGTAATATCGAAGAAATCACCATTAGTGTTATGCTCAAAATATTTAAATCGAGCAAATATACTCGTTCCTGCGGAAATTGTAATTCCGGGTTTAATAATTAGTCGACCGATGCCATAATAATTATCTCTTTGGCCATTATCCTTATCAAAGTTTGTAGATATATCAGAACCATCTGAATCATTGGTCTTAATTGATGTAAATTCGAAAATATCTGCTTCATCTAACGAGATAAATTGTGTACCAGCACCATCTGATTCAGCATCTGCTGGCCAAGTTTTTGTGATAGTTGTATTTGTAAGAGTTTTTGCTCGAGCAGAAGGAGAAGATTTTGTTGCGAAGGTTAATACTTCGTAGCTAGCTGAAGCTCTGCCTCCAGACACATCAAATGATGTTCCGGCCGATGCATCAACTGTGATACTAGTGTCGACAGAACCATCAACTTCTGAAAAAATCCACTGATTAGTATTTGCAAAACTTGCATATCCCGATGGTATAGCAACTGCTGTAGCAACTCCAGACACGTTTGTTGAAAAAGTTACTCTTTTCTGCACAGTGACTGCGTCTACAGTCACTCCGGTTTGCGTTGGCTTAGTATTAGGTAAAGGGAAAAGAAGACTATTGTTTGAAGTATTCTTCAGAATAGCTGCTCCACCTTCCAGTGTAACATTAAAATAATTTGTACCGCTTGTTCCGATTGAGCGAGTTAACGAGAATGATTGTCCAGTATTCATTCGAATATCAAAGAGATAGAACTTATAACTCGTTCCGTTATCTTCTTCAACATGTCTGACACGAGCAGTACCGATTGTACTACCACCGTGATTAATAGCACTTCTTAAATTTAATTTTTCATATGTGTTAATATTTGGAAGGCCTTTATTGTCATCAATATCACCTTTGATGAAGTTTCCAAAGCTTGCAATAACAATTTCATTATCAAGAGAAATAGTATCTTGAGCTTTTGGTACTACAATTTCTGAAGCACCAACTTCCAATCTATAGCCGTCAACATATACTATGCCGTCTGTAACCTTTAGAAGAAGATTCGCAGAATCATACGTGTCAAAATTAGCGTTAAATGGTTTAACGATATAATTTCCGGATTCTTCTTTTGTGCGTAGAGCAAGAATATTATTAATTTCGTTATATGAATTATCTACTCTAACTTCATCTGATATCCCACCAGATGTTACTTTGCACAGATAAACAAAGTTTTCACTAGCTAATATGTCAGATTTTTTACTTAAGGCTAATGTAATGCGATATCTATCTGCGCCGGGTGAAGCAACATTTGGTGATGCACCCTGATTATCATACAGAGCCGAATTGTCGGTCGCGGTGATCACTTGTTCAGTAACCTTAAATCCGACTTGTAAAGTTGGATTGCTAGTGTATTTGCTAATGATTAAACTTTGCTTTTCTGTAAAAACAAAGTGTCCTTGTATAAAGTAAACTCCGCTTCCTACATTTATTTCTGTTCCATTACCGGAGACATCTGAAGCAGCAGTTGTCATTGATACCGAACCGTCAGAAAGAATTTGAGAAGCTCCAACTCGAATTGGTGAAGCCCCAGCAGTTCCAGCAGTCGTCGAAATATATTCTACATATAATGTATCAGGATCACTTCCAGTAGCTGGAACTACTCTAATAACTTTTACTTGAAGAGCAGCATCTGGTGCTTGAACTGTAAACGTTTGTCCAACAACAGTTGTAAGATAGTCGGAAGGCAATTGACCTGTGGCTAGCTTAATAAACTCGAGTCTATTATTACATGTAATACCACCCGGTACTACGACTCCGCCGTCAACAAATACATTCGAACCAAAATGTTCAATTTCTTTTTGTATAATAGATTGCATTTGATTGAGCTCTCTTGCTTGTAGAGCTCGACCAGCGTTAAAGAGAATCCTATGATAGTTAGCACTATCAGCAAAATCGTCTTTATATATTGACGCAAATGTTGTACCAGTTAAATTTGTTGCCATTCTTTACACCGTAATAATAACTTTAATATCTTCTGTTTGTGAGGCAGATCTTGCCACGCTCGCTCTGTTTTCGATATACAGAACATCTCCACTAAATTGATCTACTGCATTATATTTATCACCAGAATCAACCGTGGCTGAGCCAACACCGCTACCGGTGATTAATTCACCATCAATAAATTTTCCAGCTACGTTATTTAAATTCTGATGGAAATTTACTATATTTCCGCTTGAGCTGTCGAGCTCAGTAACATATGCAGTTGTTCCAGAAGTTCCGCCGGTGATTAATTCGTCGACAACAAGCCCGGATGCAGCGATTGTGCCAGTAAGTGTTATAAAGCGACCAACTTTTGATGATGCTCCAGTAAACCTTCCACCACTCGATGCGCTATCTGTATAATCTAGATTTTTCATAAGAATAATTTGTCTAAAATCATTCGTAATTTGGAAGTTGCCACCTTCGGCACCATCCGGTTTCATGTTAAACATTACAGAAGAAGATTTAAGATCGCGAGTTGCGCTTTTACCTATTCCTATAGATGGACCAATGATTGGTCTTAATTGTGCTGTTCCACTTGAAACTTTTGCTCCAGCAAAATTATATCCACTTCCAAACGCAGCTGAATCGTTATTCATTTCAACTTTTACAACTACGCCACCACTAATTGTTGCTGTCGCTGCAGCTCCAGTTCCATCACCATTAAAAGTAATAGTCGGAGCGCTTGAATAGCCAGATCCACCCGAAACAATTTCAACACCTAGGATTTGACCACCGACTGCTGTGTTTTGAATATTTAATTGTTGTAGCTGAAACAAATTTGCCGAAGCAGAATCAATTGTAATGTCTTCGACCGGTACAAAATTTGAAGAAAGAAAGTTAGTTGCGTTAGATGTTGCAATAGGATATAAAAATTTCCAAATATACCCGTCTGCTGTAGTAAAAGCTCTGACCTCTGATACTCCTGCAGCAGTATAACTAGGTTTAACGGTCGAAGCATTTACTACTCCGGCAGCATTTTTACCTTGCTGTAAACAAATATAAACTTCATTGTCTTCTGTCAATACATAGTAAGAATTTGTAGGAATTCCAACAGAAGCATCGCTCCACGATGAGTATATTGTTCCCGATGACCAATTATACCGTGGAATTACAAATGAACTTGCTGTTACTTTTTTTACTGCTTGAAGATTGTTGCGTGCTTCTCTTTCTTCTTTCAGAGTGCGCAAAGGCGTAACGACAGTATCTGAACTATCCCATACATCAGACTTACCAATTCCAATGTAATACTCATTGCTATCAGTATTAGATTCTACTTCACTTAACAGTAAATTAGTAAATTGTCTTTTGAGAGGATCTGTTGCTATTGCTACCATGTTTTATCTCTTATACTATCATTTTCCGTTGTTTTTTTCATTTCGTTTCTTACGCTAGTTGCCATTAGAAAGTAACCGGACTTCTGCTAGCACCAGCAATAAACCAGTCGCTGCCATCCCATATAAGTTGCACTGATCCGTGGTTAGCTTCAAGCTGAACATATGTCTTACCATTAACTGCAAAACTTGTAGGAAAAACGTTTGCCAGTGAAGTCGACTTATTAGTAAAAACTTTATATTCACCGACAGTTGTTCCATTCGCTAAACCTACATTTATTGTGCCGGTTCCATTTAATATAATGTATGACGCAGAAGCTGAAGCAGTAGTAGATGTAGTAACTTCAACCGAAGTATAGGCAGCTTTCGAAATATTAACTGAGCCAGTGCCTTTTCCAGTTAGTTCTAAGTTAATATTTGTGGAAACTCCTGTTGCTGCAATTGCTGGGTGATCTACAGAACTACTAGTAGCATTTGTAAATTGAACTTGCTTTGCAGCTCCCGCAACTCCGACTAACGTAATTACTTCATTTCCATTTGAATCGAAAAGACCATTACCAATTTTTGGTGAATTAATTTGAGGACTGTTGAGTGTCTTACTAGTAAGAGTCTGAGATCCTTCGTCTAAGACAATAGTGCCAGTCAAATCTGGAAGAGTGATCGTCCTATCAGTAGAAACGTCCGATGCTTTTAAAAATGTTTCATTTGCATCCGGTGTGTATCCTTCAAAAACAATTGCATCTGAATCAATTACTATGTAACTTGATAAGACATTACTATCGTTACCAAGATGTTGATAAAGTTCTACAAAATTGTCATTAATTTTTGTTGCAGCGGCCCTTAGCGTATCGCCGGTTCCGTCGTTCGCTACTACACCTGTTGCAATGTTTTGTCTAGTCATGTTTCACTCTTGTTTATTTTACTTTATTTATATCGACGAATCAGTAATATCCGTAAGATATCTAGTAAACATGTCATTTTCTGTTGTTTCGTATGTCATTGACATGTCAGGTCCAGCTGTGTTCGAACTATCATCGAAAGTGAATGAATTCGGTGTTATAAGATCTATAATAGTTGGATAGAATCTATCGATAACTCCAACAGAATCGCCTGCAAAATCATCGACTGTAACAAAATCGGTAATTCTTAAAGTAGTTCCATCGGATGAATCAATTAAGAAAGTCATAGCTTCACGATTACTTACAGTATCTTCAACTGGTTCGATTGGAATAGATGTACTCGAAACCAAAGTTCTAAATAGATCATCAGCAGCTTCATCTCCAACTGCAGATACTGGTATAAGCGCTTCAGTTTCAGACACAACTTCACCGGCAAAAAACCATCCAGCTGGATGTACAAACTTCTTATAAAGTGTCTCGTATTCTGTTGTCGCTAGGCCAACTTTGAGTAGTATAGAGAAAATTTGATACCGGCGATTGTCTTGAATAAATTTTTGAGATTCATATCCTATTAGAGATTCATTTACAATGAACATATTATTTTTAGGATATTCTATAGAAGCTTCTTGGTTAAAGAATCCTCTAAAAAATCCTTCTGCTGAAACTACTGTACCCTTTACTTGATAAAAACGAGAAAGAAGTTTCGCCATCAATCTTGGTTGAGCAAAGAATGATGATGCAGTTAAGCCATTGCCTATTTCACTAATTAATTCATCAAGATAGTCTAAATCAGTTTGTGAGATATCCCGAGCATGATGTATTTCTGAAATAATGTTTGAAAAACTTTGTCTACCAGAACTATCTAAAAAATTATAGTATTCATCAAGTAGCTGTATAAGTTTAGGATTATCCTGCTCATAGTAGCTAGGAAGCACTTCACCGGTTTTAGAAGTGAAGAGCGTAACATTACGTCGATTTCTATCATTTAGTACATGAGTCATTTTTTATAACGTTGTAGCAGTATTTTGAAAGTCGAGAACACCAATTGAAGTCGACCGATTTGAATCAATGGTTATAATATAATTTCTCAAAGGGCGAATAGTACTTTGATTCCCTGGAGCGCTTGTTACTTGAATGTTATCTCCGACATGTGAAGATATATTAACACCGACAAAATTTACAACACCCGTACTTTGTGTATAAGATCCAGCGTTATCAACAACAACACTTCCGCTCGTCGTGTCTACTAATTCTAATATTGTGCTGTTTAATCTATTTCTACCAAAAACAGTTTCACCAGTCGCTAAAGTAAATACAGAAGTGGTTATAATATATTCGGTAGAACTTGGAGAAGATAACACTACCGGAAAGTTAATATTGTAATTCAGCGTTGAATTGAGAGTCGGAGTAAATCTTTGTTGAATCTTAACAGTCATAGTAGAGTTTAATATCGCCGGCGATAAAGCATCGATAATCGCGAGGAGAGTAGATCTTCTAAATACTGCATCAAATGTACTTAAATTAGTAGAAAAATAATTATTGATCGTATTTTGAATATTGACTTGTTGAGCTTCTACTGTTATTCCACTCAAATCAGGATCAAAATTAAATCTTGTTGTTAACTCTAAAAATGTATCAATAGGATCTTCAAAAACTGTGTCGATCGACATAATTCCAAGATTAGCCGAGAGTTGTGATTGAATCGAATTTTTGACAGTAGTCTGATTATCGCTAGTCAATCCTTCTATAAATTTTAGAGAAACATATACGCGTCCATATACGGGAGGCACATTATCATTTCCACCCCAAGCTGTTGCATCTTGTACACTAGCAGAATATCGAGAAAGTATAAGTGCTTTATAATCCTCTGCAGTAACTAATCTTTGTTGAGTTGCAAATGATATCGGAGCGTTTGCTTTAATTGAATTAATTGATTCTTTTTCAGCTCCGCCAGCCGAATTTGAAACTGTGGTAATTGTTAATGGGTAATCTGTACCGCTTACTGTAACATCTTGATCAGCCGCAAAAGTAGTACCACCGTTTGCAGCCTCTCCGATAGAAGAAATATACTCAATCACTATTTTATTTCCAGCTTGTGGAGCTATTCCTAAAACATTACCTTCACCAAATGAAATTTCATAAAATCCATTCGGTGTCTCTCTAATGATGTAGACTTTAGATTCAGCGTTAATTCTTACAGTATCTTCAATATCAACGTACGATACGAAGGAGGAAGATGTGACTGTTTCGTAGACTTTTACATTTACGGTAGAAGTGTCAATAGTAATATCTGGTATTACGTATACTTGATCGTCTGCTGCATCACCAATTATAAAAGTTTTTGTTTTCACTGTACCTTCATAGACTGGAATACTAGTGCTACCAGCAGAAGTTGAAAATGAAAAGTTCCCGGCGCCATCATTCGAAGCAGTATATTCTTCAAGTGTTTGAAATGTGTATGACTGGCCATCTATACTAGTAGTAAATGTTGAATTTTTAGGAAGAGTTGCTAAAGGTAAAGCAGCATCTCCAGTTGCTAAACTCAAATTAAAATTAGCAACTGAAGCAGTTCTAGAACGAGGACGATAACCCAATGTTTCAGCGTGAGATACGACAGATGCTCTTAATTGCGCAGAATTAAGAAATGATTCATTAATACCGACATTGGCAATGAGCCCGTTGACATGAGTATTGTATGCTAAAACATCAAGAATATTTGACAATCCACTTGCTTCAAAATCATAGTCTTGAAATTCGGTGCTTCTCTGTAAATATGTCTTTAAACTTGATTTAATCGCATCAAAATCTAAATCTGTGGATTGAATAGTTGCCATTATCTCAGCCTCGTGAGTGATACATTTAATTCTACTTCTTCAAGCGTATTTACTACTTGAAATCTAACGGTAATATTAACATTATAATTATCTGGGTCGATTCTAGCTATGACTTTTCTAACTATTGCTCTTGGTTCGTAGTTAGATATTGCCGCAGATACTCTATCTTGAATCTCTAATTCATCGAATTCATCACTTAGCTCAAAAAGGAATCGATTTAAATCTCCTCCAAAAAGTGGTCTAAATGGTTTTTCATTATAATTCGTTAATAATAAATTTTTAACAGCTTGCTTTACTGCCGCTGCATCAGACTTTTTAAATATATCACCGGATGCTTTTTTTGCAAACGTCAAATCAATATCAGAATTCACTACTGTTCGTGAAGTTATGATTGATTTAGTATTTAAATTTCCGTCTTCGACTGCAAATGCACGTGCCATTTAAAAATCCTTTGATCTATTTATATACTTTCAAAACACTTTATTCATTGACTAAGATGTTAATCAAAAACTTTGTGAAGTGACCAGCGCGTTATTCTAGATGACACTTGAGCTTGGCCAAGTCCATTGCTTACAGCACCGTCTATTTTATTTGATGACAATAATAAAGCTCCATCACTAGCATTACTACTTTTATAGAACATTTCAATGCTATAGTAACGGCCAGCAGTTAAATACGCTAATCCATGTATCGATGCGCTAATCGTAGAAGCGTCTACAAACTTGCTTCCGGTTGTTAAAACGGGGGTAGCGGTATCAAGCCCGTATGGAGAGGCAGTGGTATGAGTAGTTCTTTCAGACATACCCATGATAAGAGTTGTAGATGTTCCAGCATCTCCTTCATTATCATCAACTACTATGGAACAATCAACTTGATACCAGCCCGTTGACTTGCACTGATACGTATTACCCGGTTGGCTGGCGTCAGCAAAAACCGAAATATGTCCAGAATCTGTATCAAGTTCTATATTTGTTCCTTGACCATTACCCCAATCGATTACAGTTTGAGTGTTATGATTGAATGAGAAGGTACCAGTCTTCTTTACAACATAAGCCGGCTTACTAATGGCATTAACCAGAGAAAGAGAATTCGCTGTAACATCTCCAAGAGTCACGTTACCCATTATCGTTGCGTTTTCATTTGACGAATCGCCGTTTGATAAAACTCGGTCGAGCGTCATATCCTCATCTAGATCTCTAAAGTTTTCATCCATTTCTGCGTAAGTAAGAGCAGCACCTTTAGTAGATCTTTTAATAATTGTCATGTAATTTCTCCACGATCATTGTAATATACTCCAATTAAAGATACAAACTGATTGTTAACTGTTCCAGGATTATTTTCAAAGTAATCAAAGGCTACATATTCAAATCTTTCGGTTTCTTCTTTTGTGGGCACCGAAGTAAATGTAAATCCTGTTGCGTCCAATTCAGCCATATTAACCTGCTATTACGTTTGATGACCCACTGGCCGATGCATTTGGAACCCAAGAACCATGACCACCAGTTGCATCACCGATTCTATGCACGCCCTTTCCATTGACAATCACTTTACTCGATCCGCCAACCGCTGGATCTCCACACCCAGTAGCATCACCAATTCTCACTGCACTAGCACCATTTACAATCACATTCGGAGATCCACTAGCATACGAAGTGCTGTGGAATGGGTTTGGAGATGGACTAGCATGGCCGATATGTTTATCTGTTCCTTTTCGTGTAATCCCTGGCATATTAATTTAGGTTGATAACCCCTCCAGTTGTCACTGTTTGATTTCCACCAATCGTTTCTGTAACATTTCCAGTAACATTCATTGTTAAATTACCATCAACCGTTATTTCCATATTACCAGTAACATGCAACTTATCATTTCCAGTTACAGTTCTAAATCCATTCTTATGATGAGTTACAACATCACCATTCGGATGCATTTCAATAAAGGTACCGGACTTATGGTAGATATGAATTCTCTCAGCATCTTCAGTATCATCAATTTCAATTACATGTCCGGACGGAGTTGCATGAACTGCGTTGTTTGGGTAGACTGCAGCATATGGTGAAGCTGGTTCTCCAGTGACACTATCTGGTGTTTTAGTAAGAGTGTTTGTACCGCGAGCGAGTTGACTTGTTGATCTTCCACCTGCCGAGTCATCTTCGAGTTTTGGCATGCTTCCGAGAACGAGTGGAAGCTGTGAGTTAGTTCCATCAAGGAACACTCCAAAGACTCGAGCATTAACTTGTATTCCCGTATTGATTCCAAGTCCATTCGTCCCTCCTTCAGATACTGGTATGATTGTTTGAGCCCATGGAAGACCTTCGTCTGGAATATCAATTATATTCTCTGAATGAATGCCCATAATTCGTAGTCTTAATCGACCAAGCTGAAGTGGATCATTAATATCCACAACGCGGCCGATAAACCAACGAGTTTCATCACCATAATAGTCTTGATATCGTGTAGGGATCATCTCTTATAATTACCTATCTTCACACATGTCAATGACAAATCATATTGTTCCTTTTTAAACATATGTCTTGCTGCGTATATCAAATAGTCACCAGACTTCTTTGCATCTATTTTTCTTTCTCCAGCTCCGGGTTCAGGATCCGATGATAAAAATTCGGCTCTTAGGTTATTTCCTATCGTTGAGTGTTTATCACCATCAATGAAGTCAACTCCATCAATGACTATTGTCAATGGATTTTTCTTTAATACGTTGTCCATAGCACGAGAAATAATTTCCAACTTGTACTCACTAGCTAGCTTTTCTTCACGATAAGAATTTTTGTATGAATCACCGTCTTCAAGTTTATATGAACTAGATCCACCGACTTGTACTATTTTTCGATTTTGTAATTTATTAAACGACTTATTGTTTATTTTATATTCTTCTGAAAACGCAGGATTCGCTTGATTTTGTTGCAGCACACCGTCAGAAGCTAAGATATCATATAGATCTTTCTTTATGTCAAAATCAAAAGACTTCTGTTTGTCATTAATTGTATCGATATATTCGTACTTTGAGCCGATTAATCCTTTTCTAATAATCTTATACAGATTTTCTATATTATTTCCAAATGTATGAGATCTAATAATTCTTCTTTTTATATCCGGATCCGATGATTGAGCCGCCATCGATGAAACTTGATATGATATATCCGGATTGATTACATTTTCTTGTAACATAGTTCCAAGATCATTGAACAACAGCTTATCTTTTACTAGAGAAGAATAGATATAAAAAGGATATCCTCTTTTCGATGTAACTCTAGAAGTAATCCACTTTAAAGTTTCAATCGGATTCAAATTTGGAACTATAAGGTTTATGTCTTGTTTGGCTATAGACGCCGATAGAATTCCTTTGTCTAAAAACTCTTCGGATATATCTGTAATAATTTTAGAGACTTTTCCTTTATAAAATCGATTGACATTAATCAAATTGGAAATATAACCAATGTCTTCAATTAATTGTAAAGCCATTGTTTGTATATTGTCTCCAGTTTTTTCTGTACTTACAACATGTGTGATATAAAATGTTTTTGATATTGGTTTCGTGTCTTTTCTCATAGAGCGAATTTTTATCGATATTTTTTCAGCGCCAAGAATATCTGCATTTTCAAAAAGATTCTCGTTATCGAGTAACAACACTTTTGCAGTTAGATATGGTTTATCTAAATGCTCAAAAATATCTAGGTCAGTTGTCATTTCACGTAATTCTATGTCTGTGTTCAATCTCTCGGATTGTAGCAGAATCGATTCAAAAATATAATCAGATACTTGAGAAGTTTCGTTTGTCCGTGGCATTAACTCGCAACAGCCTCTCTAAAAGAATCAACAATAGAATCAATAATATTTGCGCGGATAACTCTAATTGATTTTAATTCTTCGTTTTGAGCAACTAATCTTTCAGCCCAAGTAATTTCTGTTAATTGCGCACCCGGACCCACGGTTGGATCAATATCAACATAATTTCCGCTCGCATCTTCATAGTGATGTGCTGCGTTATACTGAATTGAAGTACTTGTTACGACTATACTTCTTGTTATTCCATCTACAAGACTAACAGAGGTACAAGTTTCACCATTTGTAAATGAACCGGTAGCATCTTTAAACCACAGTTGTCCGAGATCTAATTCTCGATGAGTAATTTTTGCGGTTGCTCCAGATGACAAACCCTGTATGGTTTCTCCTACTTTACAGCGATCAGTTAGTGTAGATCGAGTAGTCATAATATTTTCATCATAAATTGCTACTGCTCTCTCAAAAACTTTATTTTGCGATAATGGCCAACCCGAATCTCTTAATGATGTATTCATCAAGAAAAAAGTCCAATGATAGTTTGCAGTGCCGTACAACTTATAAGAAAGCTGATCGGGCCTTTCATTTGGCAAAATGTAGTAATCTTCATACATCGATGTTACATCTCTAACTTGATCTATAACATCAGAATATAATGATATATTTTCAATTACTTCGGTAGTAGATTCATCTCCAAAGGTGTAATTGATTCTCGGAAAATTTCTAAAATACGTCATGGTAGTGATACCTCTTCTGGTGAAGTACCGGCTGACCTATTTTGTGTTCTCTGTGAACCTTCTGACGGTGCATTCTCGTAATGATAGAATGTATCGTTATCTTCGTTTACGACATCGTATCTGCTCAACGGCTTGTATTCAGTAAACGTTAAAGTTAAATCAACTTCGGTAGGAGATCCGTCAGTATGTAATACTGAACTAGTAGGATTATAAGTAGTCGATACTGTTTTTAGATAGCTCAACTTAATTGGAGTACCGATATTCTTAAAAAATTCATCTCCGCTTTTACTTAATAAGCGAATTTTAAACATGTTTGGATAATCATATGCTAATGATATCGATTTTCCGTATGGTATTTCGACTGGATACGCATGGAATCGAAAGAATTTAATAATATTCTTTACCATTACTGACTCTTCGTATGATCTTGGAATGAATTTAAAAACAAAGTTAAATTCACGAACAGCTACACCATTAAACATTGTACGAATATTTGGATTCATTGTAACTCGAGCAGCAATACCAATAGCATTTCTAACTGCGTCAGGAATCATTGGCACGGCCTGTGAACCACGAACCGCTGCGACTCGACTCACTGTTCCAGTACCAAAAAGATCAAAAACTGATTGAGCACCTTCCTTAATTCCTTGTAATGCAGATGAAACAATATCTTGACCTTGATTTAATCCTGCCATGACACCTGCACCTAGAGCACCAAGTGAAGCTGATTGATAATCAAATCCGTCATTGACTTGAAATGCAACTGGCAAATACAGATCGCACTTTTCACCTGTAACTTCGTCTGTTTTCATTTTTCTTGCGCCAGCAGTCGCTGTTGGCAATCTTTGAGGGATTCCACCTTCATCTGAAGTGTTGCTTGTGTTAAATCTAACCGTAACTTCTGGTGGAATAATCCGAATAGCCTGAAAAGATATTTTTGAACTATGCTGTTGGCCAACATCGATCGGATATTTGTACGGACCATATGATGAACTTTTATCTGGACCAGCCATGTTTTTTCCTATAGATAATAAAGATAATTTAAACTATTTATAATCAAATTATGGCATATTCAGGAAGATATCAGGTACTCAATTCTAAGAAATACAAAGGTGATCATACTAATGTCATCTATCGATCGCTATGGGAGAGAGATGTGTTTAAGTGGTGTGACATGAATCCGAAAGTCAAAGGATGGTCTTCCGAAGAAATTGTGATACCGTACTTTTATGAAGCTGATAAACGTTATCACCGATACTATCCGGACCTTAAAATAATCCTTGAAGACAGAATTCTCCTTGTAGAGATCAAACCAAATAAAGAAACAAAGCCTCCGATAGGGCAAAAAAGAACTAAGCGATATATTAACGAAGCATTAACATATGTAAAAAATATGAACAAGTGGGAAGCTGCATCTTCATACTGTAAAGATCGTAAATGGGAGTTTCAAATCTGGACCGAAGAAACACTGTATTCTATGGGAATTATGACTAAACCAATGAAGAAAGTGCCCGGAAAGCTAAAACCATTAAAACCCTATCGTAGAAAAGCTAAAAAATAATTATAAATAGACCTATGGCAGGTGAAAGTTTATTTAGACAACTCGAAATTGAAGCATTTCGTGCAGGTATTACACCACGGACTCAGCAATCGATTGACTGGTTTCGTAGAAAAGCACGTGATATGTTCCGCGGAAGAGTTGTATCAAATCGAAAAGACATTTTAGAAGATGATCTTTTAACGCTGAAAGGAAAGCCTCAAACTAAAGGCCCAGTCGGCGGTATGTACATGTTCTTTTATGATCCAAAATATAAAAAAGAACTTCCATATTACGATGGCTTTCCTCTTATCATCATGATGGGGCCAGCCGCGGGTGGATTCTATGGACTCAATTTACATTATCTTCCACCAGTTGTACGAGCTCGAGTATTGGATTCTGTTTTAGGAACAGGCGGTAAGATCCCTCAGAGATTTGTTGCACCGGCTATGAAACGTTATTTGTTTAAACACGTAAGAAGTAGATTTGCCGAAGTCGATAAACCAGAATGGGAAATCGCAACATTTCTTCCATCTGCAGATTGGAATAAAGCAAGTGCAAATACAGTTTATAGAGATTCTAGGAAGAAATTGAGAGCAAGATGACAGCATCACTAGATAAGCTTAAGAGCACGATTGTACAAAGAGGTGGATTAGCACGACCGAATAACTTTCTTGTTGAACTACCATCAATAGCTGGTATTTCATCGAGAGACATGAATATTTTGTGCCGTAATGCTACTCTTCCGGGTAAACAAATATTAACTCATGATCGTAGAATAGGTATGGAATTTGAAAAAGTTGCATACGGTTACGCTGTCGATGATGTATCTTTATCATTTTTAATGACAAATGATTATTCTGCGAGAGAATACTTCGATGCTTGGAGGTCAGTAATTCTCGGTGAAGACAGCCACACAGTTGCTTATAAAAATCAATATGAAAAAAGAGTTATAATCCATCAACTAGCAAATAGCATTCCATCAATTTTTGGCTCGGCATCAATCGCAGTAGGTCCAATTTCTGCTGGTTTCTCGGCCGGCATTGGATTACCATTCGGTGGAAATGTCAATGTAACAACACCAGTATATTCTGTAGAATTGATTAACGCTTTCCCAACAACAATAGGACAAATTGATTTTAATAATGATCAAGACGGACTTATTGAAATGACTGTTCAGATGTCTTACACAAACTGGAAAAAAGTACCATCTGGACAAACACAAATTAGTATCCAATTATAGGAGTGAATTAAATTATGGCATTACCTAAACTAAATAATGCTCCCAAATATGAATTGACGATTCCGTCGTCTCAGAAAAAAGTAATGTATCGACCGTTTTTAGTAAAAGAAGAAAAATCTTTAATGATTGCGGCAGAGAGTGGAGATCAACAGAATGTTTTAAGAACTTTAGTTGAAACAATTAAAGCATGCATTGAAGGTGATATATCAGTCAATAACCTAACATCTTTTGATATCGAATTCATGTTTTTACAATTGAGATCAAAAAGTGTAGGTGAATCTGCTCAAGTAGGATTAAAGTGTAGTGGGTGTTCGGTTACAAATGAGATCTCAATCAATCTCGATAAGATTGCAATTGATATACCAAAGGTACAAAAGAATGTTAAGCTAACTGATGAAATTTCTTTAGATCTTGACTGGCCAACATTCTATGACATCATTGATGCTGGTACACACAGTGATAATGAACCAAATGCAGAACAAGCATTTTCATTGATTCGAAGTTGTTTGAAAGCTGTCAATACAGAAGACGAAAGAATTGTACTAAAAGAAACATCAAAAGAAGAAATACAAGAATTTATCGATTCGATGAGTACAGCACAGTTTCAAAAGATTAGAGAATTTGTTGAAAAGATTCCTAAGCTTTCACATAATGTAAAATTTGATTGTACGAGTTGTGGACATAAGAATGATATAACAATCGAAGGAGTGGCAAATTTTTTATCGTAGCTCTATCTCACGAGAGTCTTGAAGCTTATTACCAAACAAACTTCAATTTAATGACCCACTGGCATTGGGGGCTGACTGAGATAGAGGAAATGATTCCATGGGAAAGAGAGATTTATATCTCTTTATTGATTAACCACTTAAAAGAAGAAAGAGCACGTCAAGAACAAAGGCAACACTAATGGCAAGTTTAGAAATCGTAGTAGAACAGTTAAAGAGTAATGGGCAAAAGAATACTGCACAGTTGACTTCGCTTAATTCATCTGTTCTGAATATGAATAACATGTTAGGAGATCTGACAGACGCTCTTATGATGCAAAGGCTCGATATGCTCGAGATGATGCGTGAAAAGAAAGACACCGCTCCGCCTGCACCTGCACCTGCACCAGCAGGAGATACAAAAGCCGGCACTGGCAATCTAGGATTATTACTAGCAGGATTAGCTGCATTTGCTGGTGGATTTATTGGTGGTATTCTTGACTCGATCAAGAAGATTGCAAATCTTTTAAAATTTGATGCTCTATTTGATCTTATTAAAGGTGCAGTCGGTAGACTGATTACAAATGTCACTAATATCATTAAACGCGTTATCGATCCGATCATCGATGTATTTCGATTATTAAGATCAAAGACTGCAGCTGCAATTGAGGACTCGATTAAAATAATCGATGATATGATTCAGCCTATCAAAAATTTGTTTCAAGCTGGACCAGAATCAAGAATCGGCAAGCTCTTCTCAACAATTATGAAACCGTTTATGTTTCCATTTGAAGGTGTTATCGATGATATCGTAAAACCATTCAAAGGAATTTTCCAAGCAACCGAAGGTCCTAGTGTTGTGTCGAGAATCATCGGTGCAATCACGAAACCATTTACTGCAGTGATGGAACTCGCGGGTAAAGCCGGAGACATGATCAAAACCGCCTTCTCAATCTTTGATGAAGGTAGTGGGTTTATGAAAGTGCTAGGAGGAATCGGAAAAGTAATTGGTAAACTATTCTTTCCTCTTACTATTATCATGACAGCATTTGATACAGTCAAAGGTGCTATTGCTGGATTTGAAAAAGAAGGTATTATTGGTGGTATAAAAGGAGCAGTCGAAGGATTCTTGAATTCTCTTATTGGTGCACCCCTTGACTTATTAAAAGATGCTGCAGCATGGGTAATGAAAAAGCTTGGATTTGACGATTCGGCCGAAGCTCTTCAATCTTTTAGCTTCGGTGACATTATCAAAAATATTGTTTTTTCACCTCTCGAGATATTGAAGAGGGCAGTGAATTCACTGATCGAAGGTATTGCAAAATTCCTTGATGACAGCATTATCCCTGGAACCGGAAAGTTAGCAGCCGGTCTTCGATCATTCAAATTTGAAGAAGGTCAATTGCAGACCGAAGCTGATGCTAATAAAGAAGCCGAAACACGCATTGCCGCGAAGAGGACAAAGGCCGAAGGTGGTGCTACTAAAGAAGCCGAAACAGCGAAGATGACAAAGAGTGGAGAATCTGCAAATCGTGCAGCGATAATTGAAGAAGATACCGCAGCCATATCTCAATCTAAGAGTGCACCAAGTGTTATTGTCAGCGCTCCTTCGAGCGTAAGCACTAGTTCTTCAAACACACAACCGATTCTTTCGGCTACACCTGCCGCTTTAGATTACAGCGATCCTATGCTAGCTGGCTCATAAACGAAAAGAGACCTGCATAACAGATCTCTTTTCTTATTGAGCAGAGCCAACTTATAAATGCTGGATGCATTCTCCTTTATTGTTTTCGTCCCTGACATTAAGGACTATCGGGTCTATTAGGGGACCAACCCATTCTGTTATTTATTCTTTCTAGCTTTTCTGTTTTTAGCATATCTGCGTTCTGTTACACCGTTAAGAATATCTTTTTTACCACGCCGGCGTGCTCGAGCAAATTCACTTTTGCGAATTCTTTCTTCTTTAGAGTCCTTTTCAATTAAAGGTTCTTCTTTATCTTGTAACACATTTTTCTCCATAATATTGGTACTCGGTGAGAGATTCGAACTCCCGACAAACGCGTTATGAGCACGTGGTTCTAACCGCTGAACTAACCGAGTGTAATTGGCGATTCCGAGAGGATTCGAACCCCTGACCGATTGCTTAGAAGGCAATTGCTCTATCCAGCTGAGCTACGGAACCAAAGTGGTTCCAGTGACGGAGTAGTTGAGAGAGGAGCTACGATTACATCACGTCACTGGAAGCTGCTTAGTCTTCGTTTGCTAGTCGTGCAAAGTAGGACATTGTATCGTCATCCTCTGTTTGAGGAATTGTTTCTGCAGTCGGCATAGGTGCTGGAGCTGCGGGTTCATTCATTTGAACTTCTTGCTTCATCGTCGGTGCACCCATACTTGCTTCTTCACCAAGAACACGACCTAACTTTGCTTTCAACTCATCATAAGTCTTGTAATTCTTTGGCTCAGTAAACTCATTGAGATCATGCACTTGATTGTATACACTCTCAAGCTTTGTCTCATCTTGGTCATACAGTGGTGATTGACTATCAAACTCAGATTTATCATAATTGCGATAACCTTCTACTTGACGAATTTTAAGTTTGAAATCTGCACCTTCCCAAAAATCAAATGGATTGACTGCTTTTTCATCGGCAAATGATGGTTGCATTACATCCATAATTTTATCAAAGATTTTCTTACCGAACTTATAGAGGAATACTTTTCCTTCATTGTGAGGAGCAGATGGATCCTGAAGAACAAGAATATTCGTTACGTAGTGCAACCGGCGTTTTTGAGTTCGGGCTCTTTCTTTATCTGACTCGATGCCAGAATTCCATAACCGGGAGTTGAGCTCTCCAACTGGATCATTTTGACCAATAGAAGTAAGGCTGTTTTCGATATACCATAGACCGGTTGGTCCTTTGAATCCATGATCCCAATATCTGACCCATGGTAAATCTGAACCTTCTCCGGCTGGCAAGAATCTGAGTACGGCATATCCATTTCCTGCCTTATCTACTGTGGGCTTCCAAATGCGCTCATCGGTGTAAGACTTTTTTTCGCCGCCTCCACCAGTAGCTTCGGCTGCCTGAATGAGTTTAGAGATTTGATCTCGATTACGTTTTAGATTTTCGAATGACATATTTTTTGTATCCTTTGTATGTACTGAAATATTAACTGAATTATTATACCATATTTTTACTGTTTTGTAAATAGGCAATATTATATATTACTTTTTTAATCTGCAAAAGCGCTATCTAAAGTATTACCCTGTGGCAAAAAGTTTAAGGCCATTGCCTCTGCCTCGACTTTGTCCTTAATGACTGGAGATATAAACTTCTTCACGTCTTCTGGTTCAATGTCGTTTTTATCACATACGTGCAATATTGCATCCATATATGAAATTCTTAATTCGCTTACTGTAATTTCAATCAACTTAGCGAATTTACTTTTAGTCAGAAATTGATTTTCAATCGTCATTAATTGCCTCCCATTCAATATCATATCCACCTTTACGATCTGAAACCCAATCTTGTTCTTCTTCATCTGGACCAAGGTATTCCATTAGATCCCAAGCTTCATCATAACGATCATGTGATTGATCTTCTAAAGCTTGCTTTAATTCTTCTTCAGAATTAAAATCTGATTCTTCGATATCTTCTCTTTGAATAATATAGTTTGACATCACCACAACGTTGTGGTATTCACGTTTTTGCATAATCATTATTTGTTCTCCACTCTAAGTAAGATAGTGTCTTCATTAATCCGACCATTTGGTGTAGCTGGTTTTGTTTTAATACCATCTAGAAGCTTAGTTAGCTGTCGCGGTGTGCATCGAGCAACTTCGGGTAGTATATCTAATGGTTTCCGTAACGTGATTGTACGAGATGTTTCTTTATCAAAGTTTTTAATGGTTGTGCCATTAATAATAAACCCTTTTGGATCAAACGTTACATATTCCGTAAGTCTACGATACTTTGTATTGAAAACATAGAGTCGAGTCTTACCAATAATTTGAGCCGGTTGAATCGATACAACCTTAAAGTCTGAATCTTCTTTCTTGTATTTAATCTTTGCAACTTGTTTATCAATAGAAGGAGCCTTTACGACTTTCACTTTCCGTTGAGCTTTTGCTGCAGACTTAATACGATCAAGATCATCAAGCATAGTCTGGCATTCTTTAATGCGGCGGTTGAGTTCAGGTCGTTTCAAATGAGAATAGCCCTCGACGGCTTGTTCACAACGCTTATGATAAGCATCTTCATAATCTAGCAACCATCCCTCAACCACCTGACGTACAGGTATCGTGGCGGATCCACTTAACCCATGTTTACGGAATAAACCATAAACATCAATAGAGGCTTTTTCATCATCAATCCACTGATCTTCGAGATCTAAAAGATCTTGCATGATAGTGTTATTGATCTTACGCTGCAAGCGTTGCTGAGGAGAGAGGGTGACAACTTTATCGCTGTCATGCTTCGCTTGCAGTTTTTCATAATGTAAAGCTTTTCCTGTTTCAACAAGATTAGCTAGCCTCTTATCAGCAGCACTTTTCCAGTACGCTGATTTATCGGATTCTTCTAGTCCACTATTATACCAAAAGCATGTAGCTGCGGTAGCATAGCTTATTAGAAGTTTCCAATCCGGATTAACAAGAATGAATTGAGTATCTTTCTTGTTAAAATTATTTTTTACATAAGTTTTGATTTGATCAAGTGCCTGTTTCTTTTCAACTTGATTTTGAAAATAGTACTGTACTTCATCAAAGCCTTTGTCAATCGGTGCAGCATTTACACCAACGCGGCGAGTAGCACGTACTGTTTTCTTTTTAGTACTTTTAGGTATAGCCATGATGTCTCTCCTCATCAATCAAAATAATATAGCGAGTCTTTCTAATGAGGGCGCTCTATAATTTCCCACCTGCGTCTTAATTTTTATGAGGTTGCAGGCTTAACCACGTTTATACTCGTTCCTCAATTGTTAGATCTATTCTACCACAGTTTTTAGCAAATGTACACCATAAAATGCACTTTTTTATATTTTTTTTCAGTAACACCTTCTGGTGTGCATTCATAGATAAGTGATGTATAGTTTATCTCTCAATTTAATCTAATGTTGTATCAGACCCAGGACTTTGTGTGCACATTTGAGTTCTAGGACATTGGAAATACTTATCCATAGCTACTGTAAGATCACCTTGGCCCGTTGCGCCTCTTTCGTATATACACATGCGCTCGTCGGTTTCGGGATCTACATATTGTCGTTTTAACCTACAGTTGATAGTATTAGTTACAGTAGGTGGAACTGCTTTACGTCTACACTCCATGGGATCTAAACCTAGGATAGTCTGTGGCCATCGCAACGGATTTGTATTCCATAGAGTGCAATGAGTTTTATCTTCACTACCAGTATATGTACGACCTTCTGCATATGCTGCTGATGAAGATAATGAGAATACAATTATAAGATATTTAAACAACTATAAACTTTCGAATACATCCCAAATTTGCATTGCGATCAAAAGAAGACCGGTGATTACCATCCACAAATTACCATTAGCTAACATAAAATTAGCAATTCCAATTACACCGGGAGCCCAAAATAAAGTTTTTTTCATTTACTAATCCTTTTTCTCATAGAATATATGATTACCAATTACAGTATATTCTCTTTTTTCTGATGCCCAATCTGGTTCAACATAGTCTGCATGATACCAAAGAGAATATCCTACTAGATTATCAACGCTATCATTTATTACACCCTGGGCTATAAGCAACGAAGTTTCCCATGCCATTTTATCGATAGGCTCATCAGACTTTCCATCACAATACCAACTGAATTGACATCGATTTTTTATTGGAATGCGTTTATTTGGATCTGCCCAAGACTTTCGGTGATGTCCTTGATAAACAACATCGCACACTTTATCTGGAAAGTGACGAGATTCAACTCTATTCATTACGACTTGAGATACAGCTATCATACCACGAACATCTTGATCCCTTGCTTCGTGATATGCATTCAATGCTAAACAAACCAGAGCTTCTGCAAGCATTACCCTCTCCTCATTTTTGCGTATATTTCTGGATTATCTCCTCTACCGACCGGTACTGTGTTTGACTTGTGAAGTGTGGCAAGCCCGATGATGTATTCGCCTGAATATTCATTCTGTCTAGATTTCCCTTGGACGGGGGTGATGATGTCCGACGTCTTGACGCTGTCACATGTCGTTGAATAGTTCGGAATACTCTTGCCATTTGACTTTTTCTGATTTTTGAGTTGCGATGGATGCACACCATTCTTCATGAGCCATGCATCATGTTTAGCTTGAACTTCCTGCCAGCCAGCTTTACGCTTTTGCTTACGCTTTCTACTATTTATAGAAGAAAGGCCTCTCACAAGATGCATTGTCATTTGTAATACCTTTCATAAAGATACTCGATTTTAGGTAATTCGGGATGCTTATGAATCCACAAACCAGTGTCGGGTTGGAAATGATTTTTAAAGAAGTTGTTCATCTTACGATTAGTCGTCTTAAAAGACGTATCTATTCGTAAAGCCAACTCATCAAAATCAGCATCACTCATAATAGGATTATCTTTGATCTCATATGCATATGCTGCGACCGAGAGTTTAATCCTATTACGAGTTTCACTACAGAACTCAACCATTAGTTCCAGCCTTCTTCAGACTCATAAGAAGTTTGATCAGCTAAACGCTCACCATAATGCTCGGCAAGATACTTTTCGCCATCGGTATACTGATTATGATTTTCATCCATTTTATCGATCATATCATCGAACTTTTTACGCTCAGGCTTATCCACCTCATCAACATACTTACGAACACGAGCTGCACTGGCAGCTAACCGAGCGCGCCTTGCTTTGATCTTAGCAAACCTTTCGGAAGCTTCGCGAATAGCAATCATACGCTCTTCTAGAGTAGAATTTTTTGTAATAACATAATTTGACATTTGTAGCTCCTCAGCTTTTTTCATTTTACTAGTATATTCTACCACAGAAATGCAGCAATGTAAAGGAAAAAGTGCAATATATTTTCCTTTCAAAACAACCACTTACGTTTTTTTTTTCTAACCCCAATCTTTACGATCTTCCTCATTGTCATAACCATATTTGTATTCAGCAATTTGAGCTTCAGCTAATTGCTCACGATCAATACGGATACCTTTGCCGGTGCCAGAAGGATAGTAGTGAGGATTAAACGGACGTCCATAATAGCGATCTGCTGAACCGCGATCTTGAGGTGAACCACGCTTTGGAATGTTAGTATATTCAATAGCCATTATGCCACCTCATGATTACAATTAAATTCGGCATATGCCACATTCAAATCGTCCATAGTGCAACAAAGACTTAGCAAATACCGAGCATTGCCCTTTGATGTCAAGCTTGCAATATAGTCAAACAGACCATAGTACTCCATTTGATACTCATACTGCTCGACAGTAGTAATACCCTGCTCTGCCCAATGCGCTGGGTCAGTCACAGTCATGCCGTAATAAGATCCGGGATTTTCGTCCATCCACTTCTTACCTTCAGCATTCTTTGCTTCGATGTGATTCTTAAGGGCAATTTGGTCTTTAGTAAACATAATTTGGCTCCTCTTCCATTTTATAGATCTATTCTACCATAGTTTTCAGCAAATGTAAACAAAAAAATGCACTAAAATATAGTGCATTTTCAATAACTTACGTTTTTTTTATTTAATAGGGATTACCAAGACCATCAATTCCGCTGATAATACGAGGAGCTTTTTCTAACTCTTCATTTAAATGATCAATGCGCTTGTACGATTCTTGGAGTTGTTCCTGTAATTCTTTTATGTTATTCTCTAGTATTTCAATATGGCCTTCTTTGTTTAAAAGTTCACGCCGATAAAGTTCAGTTTCTGATTGCTGATGATCTTTGAATTCTGCCATTGCTTTAATAACACCTCTTGTAGTTCATATGCTTCTTTTTCCCATGGTAAATTCACGTATTCTTCATGACTGCTGTAGAAATTACATTCAGTGAAGAACTCTTTGTAGACTAATTGCTTTACATGCACCATTTCATGGAAAATAGTGGTTGTAAAATCATCGCCAAGACCTAACTTTTTATCGACGTCGATTTGAAATTCTCTAATCCCTATATCCAAACACGTGCCATGATAACCAGTTAATTTCTTCAGACTAATATTTACTTCACATTTTGTAATCCTAGGCATTAAGGATTTCCATGCGAATGAAGCACAATCAAATGCTACTTCTCTTTGTCTTTTACTTCCACCTTCTACGAAAATCATAAGATAAGCACTTTCTATTGAATTTTCATTATAATATATTATATAACAGTTTTAACAGAAAGTAAACAAAAAAAAATGATATATTAATTATGCTTCCGAGACATTCATATTTGGGCGGCCGTCAGGTGCCAAAATTGGCTTTGGCTTAATTACTGGTTTTTTTTCATACACTCGAGCTTCAACGTTATCACCGTGCTCAACTTTAAACGCGCCATGGATATGGTGTAAAATAAACTTAGTGTTTGGAAATTCTTTCCACATTTCTGTCCATATTGGTCTCCAGAAATGCGCTAACCTATTTGTGTTTGTGTTTCCTCTATCTGAAGTAAGAACAAGATCTGAAAAACTACGTAAGTTAAAATCAAAAATAGAGTCAAATCCATACATATGGACTTCATCGGCTTTTAATTTATTCGCACAATAGTGAACAGCCATATGGCCACAATTGAAATTAGTGTATCCCAAACCCTTATTTCCATCTGGCGGAACAGCATATTCTGGTAGTGTAGTGTAAAATTCTTTTACCTGCTCAGCATGTGATATATAAAACATTGGATGATCTTCCATCCATTTCTTTGGACGAAAGCCAAGAAGCCACTGACCCGGGACACTAATTTCTTTCCTTGTCATTGCAGCCATAAATTTAAAGTCAACAATTGCTGTGCACCATTTGTCTGGAATCTCAAATGGTGTTTGATTACATGCGATTTTTAGACCTTTTCTCTGTTCTCTTTGAAATAAACCAGCCCAATCACCGTTTCCAATTACATGCGTAACTCTAGCCATTCATCATGCTCCGTATACGATCTTTTCCCTTTTTCCCCGTCCAATGAATAATTTTTGCATTTGTCGCTGGCTGATCATCATTTTCAATTTGAAGTCTTAACCAGTTATATTCATTTGGTAGTGGTTCTATATATGTCAATCTTCCGAGAGGATCGAGCATGCTCTGCAGCGTTTCTTGATCTCCGACATCTGGATTAGTCTCAATTTCTTTTACCCATTTATAAAGGATACGAGGCTTGCCAATAAAGCCAACCACGCCTGAGTTATACCATATATCACCGCCGCCACGTCTTTTACTCCACGGCCTATCTTCGACCATGCCTAGTCTACCTTCGACAAGCTTATCAAAAATACCTTCAATATTACCTCTAACTTCACAATCGGTGTCAAGCCAAACAGTTTTCTTTGCGGGACAGTGCAGCATTGACTTGGGCTTTTTGAACCAGCCTTGTTCTTTTACTTTTGTCATTGTAATAATTGCATGCACATATGGTTGAATACTAGAAAGATCATTGACTCCAAAGTCTGCAAAGATAAGAGGTACGGTATTATATTTCTTATAGTTTTCGAAAAACCAAGGGAGCATCCACTCTTGAGTATGATCACAACCGGTAAGAAATGCTCTATTAAATAATTTTGTATTGCTCATTATAATTATGCTTTGCTAAGCATCCTGTTTCATTTTGAATAGTTGTGAATGTGTCGACAGCCATACATGCCCATGGGTAGTATTCCTGAAGCCATGGGAAATTGTCGAGGCACATAAAGATGTCTGTAGGACCGCCATGCGTTTTTGCCTTTTTAATTAATTCTTTTGCTCCGTATGGATTGACAATATATCCGTGAGCACCTCCAAAATATTTCTTTTGAATTAGTCCATCTACTCCTAGTTTCGAAGGAGTGTTGAATTTTCCGTATGAAGGTTTAGAAAATGTCATAACACCCTTAAACGGCGCATTCACTGGAACTTCACCGGTCACAATAGCATCATGTTCAAAGATAACAATGGTTTCATTTTCTTTTACTGATTTCTCCCACAGTGCATGATGCGATAGAAAAGCTGCCATACAATTTTCAGGACGAGAATATCTTTCATGAAAAAAAGAAGGTTGAATCCCCTTTGTATGTAAAATTAAATGAGGATTATCTTTAGGTGTCGTAGCCCAATGATGTTCTACGTGTAATCCATATTTTTCAGCAGATTTAATACAACGATTTGCTGCTTCCATAGATTTTTGATTATCTTGAATTGTAATTACAAATGCTTCTGTATTCATTTCGTTGTTGTACTCTCTATTCCTTGTACACCGGTATAATAGCGCTTTGTTTGACCAAGTTTAGATACAAGCTGTCGACACATTAATGCATCATTTGGCCAGCAACCGTGTTCTTTTGCGAGATCAAGCATTGTTTGCGCTCCAGCTGGTTTGATATAATAACAAGAATTGCCAGCTATTCCTTGTGGTATATTATGATCATCGATTGATGGTGCTTTTACAATATCACCTTCTGATTCTTGTGTGACACGATTATATGCTTGTGCCATTCGTGTTGCACCTGCCGGATTATTTAATCCAATGATATTATACCACGATTCTTCGAATTTTGAAATAGGTAAATTTTCATTTGAAAAGTAAAGTGAATCATGCTCATGGATAATCATTGCTTCATCATATTTTACACATCTTTCCCAAAGCATGTAATGAGATAAGAAACAACCTATGCGTTTTTGAGGATCAGCGGTTGGATAAGCAGTTTTAATTAAGCCAGTTTTAAAATCAAATTCTTGTCCTTGCCAAGGCCAAGTCCACTTAAGCTTATATTTTTTCATAAGCCTATCAACTTGGTCGGGTTCAATTGCATCAAATACAGTCGCTGTCACATTACTTGGCATAGAGTCTGATAATCTATCAGCTGCTCTACGAGACATCACATTGTCTTTCAATGTAATTATGTATCCGCGGATCATTGGAAACCTAAGTATCTTCCTCTGTGGCCATGTATTTCATTGTTAATATCCGACTTGACAAAAACAACATCCATGTGACCAACCACATTGATTCTCATTGCAATGTGTTCGATTCCTGTTGGAATAAATCCATTTTCATACATCAAATCGATATAATCAGAAAATTTTGGTGCACCATCATTATATGGCATAGTCGGTGTTTCGATCATTACTAATTTTGCATGTTCAAATGCTTTTGATCCACCCTTGATAATATCAAGTTCTGAGCCCTGTGTATCCATTTTAATAAAATCAGGAAGAGGCAAAGATCTTTCTTCTATTACAGTATTAAGAGTCTTTGTTGTCAACTCTTGGTATTTGCCTCCATTGTAATTACGAGTCAATTCTTTGTAATAGCTATCGCCAGTCGTGTCACCATTGTCTGAACTGTAAAACCTAACTGTTTTATCATTTTCATCAGAAAGAACATTATGAAAGTACATGTCATTTTCATTCATTCTGTGTTGATATTTATTATGGTTTTTAGGATTTGCTTCCATGCATATCCATTGAGAATTTGAGAACACTGGTTTCCACGCATTCATAAACCTACCGTCATTTGCGCCAATGTCATATACAACATTAAACTTATGTCCGTGTTTTTCAAGTTCTTTAACAACGACAGAAAGCTTTCTGTCCATATCCTTCATACCCATTAGTAATCCTTTTCTATTATTCCAGCATCCATGAGATCAACAAGGTTTTCTTCTCGCGATTTAGGTTTATGGCGAATATGAATCATATTTGCTTTTTCTGGTTCTGGTAAATAACTGCTATAATCCCACTTTTCGTCTAAGTATTTATCGAGTTTAAAATCTGCTTTCCTGCAGAGTACATGAAAAATGCCTTCATCAACATAAGGCTTCGGACTAATCTGTGCAAAGACTTTACGCATAGCGGGATTGATTTGTTTACGCATTAGTTGGCGAAAATCTCTAGGCATTACATATATTGCGCCTGACCACATCGGATAATTTGCATCTCCAAGTTTTGGAAACTCTCGAATAAAATGCGGTAGTTGTCTTTCACGGTGTACTTTGTCGAATGGTGCAATACCCTTTGCCTCAAATACATTTTCGGTGCATGTAGTAGTAACAAACTTATCAGTGTCAAGAACAACTACGATATCATAATCATCATACTCTTCGTTAATTGCACAACACTTTTGACACTGTCCACGCAATCCTTCTTGAAATGGTTCTCCATCAAGTAGTTTATACTCAGCACCAAGACTTTCAGCGTATCTCTGAATATTGTTTGAACTCTTTTCAACAATAAAAGGTAACCTACCTCCTCGTTCTTTCATTTCTTCAATGACTTTTGGTCTAAAAGGATGAAAGTGTTGTAGGATAATATTTTTCATAGTATTTTCAACCCATGTGTTTTCTTAATATAAGATTCAATGTTTCTTTTTCTCGATGTTCCACAGAAGTGTAATATCGTTGCTTGTGGATGAGCTTCTTCTGGTAGATCACAGAATCGATCATGTGGAACTTGCAGCTGTTCTTTATTTTTTAAAGCTCTACTAGTATGTATCATATAATGAAGAGTCTGTTCGTCGTTCGGTGGCATCGATGTTTTATACTGTGATAATTTTGGATCACTAAAATTTTTCATTACTGTATCATAATCAGGCAAATGTTGACGTAAAGTAATACGCTCTTCTCTAGTTAATTTAACAAAATTACCAAAGAAGAGAGGCTCATCCTGTTTATACAGGTTTGGCCAATATCTACCTTGTTTACTGTTTTGTTTTGATTTCATCGCTTTAAAATGTAAACGACCAACACCTTCGTATTGAAAACAGTTATCTGCTATTCCACTGTATACCATGTCGCTATCAAGCATAACAACATCGTCGTATTCATCATATTCTTCAAGTACGATCGCTATCTTTTGTGATACTGCACCACGAAATTCACCCATAGGCCAGCCAGAAATTAATTTATATTCTACACCAATTTCTCTTGCGTATAATTTTATAGTTTCAGTTGCAAGACGAGCCCATTCGGGCATTTTGTTATTCCAATGTTGTAAAATTAAATTTTTCATTAATCGAGTTCACCGATATTATTAAACATGTTTGGATCTAAATCTCTGTAAGTTCTTCCAAAAAGTTCAAGGTTGCCTTCCACATATCTATCAAAAAAGTTATCGCCCCACTTTTTACGCATGGTTTCTTTTAAACTTTGCTCAACAAGATGAGTTTCATTTTTCATTTTTTTACCGTGAAACTCTACATACATTTTATTAATAAGATTCGAGCATTTGTCATTCAGAATATGCGGAAGAACATCATATTCTGAACCTTCAATATCCATTGTCATAATAACATAATCATCTTCGGTAATATTATTATTCAACCATTCGCATATATCAACCGCTTCTAAAAGTTGTGCTTTTCCAGTCAAGCCAGCTCTTTTATCTTCTCTCATAGTACCACCAGAAGTAAATTTACCTGTGTTAAATGAAACAACTCCATTGTGGGTTGATGCACATTTTTTAATATGTGTAATGTTTGGAACCTGTTCTTTTACTTTTTCTAAGTGTTCAAAACATTTTGGCTCTGGTTCAAAAGCATATATAACAAAATCATCAGAATAAATTTTTGACTTTTGTAAAGCTAAAAACTCTGAGCCTTTATTTGAACCCAAACTAACATATACTTTTCTCATTAAAGATTCCACTCTTTGACTGGGAGATTTACAATTCTATGGATTTTATCAGCATCAAAATTGTCGGCGCCATTCAGTTGTATGTGTACCAAGTTACAGTTTTCTTTACGCAAATCAATGACTGGACGAGGTTGTTGCTTATTACCCGGATCATAGTGTACTGAACTATTCCATTTATACGCCATTTGTCTCCACTCAAAACCACATACTTCTAACATAGCATGAATATAAGGCTGATCACATGTATAGAACGAAGGCATATTAAATGCATTCATTAGTTTTACGTATTTAGCAAAATCGAAAAACTTTTCTCTTGCTTTTTCCATACCCGTCTTTGACCAAAGAATCATGCCTGAATTATATACCTTCGGTAAACCAGAAGAAGTACGAGGCATCTTGACTGGCCATTTTTTCTCAATAAGCTCAACCCACTTCTCATCATTCGCATTATTAATTCCACCACCAATTGTATATTTCTTTCGAGCAAGGGGAGCATTTGGTTCTTCACAGATTCCAATCTCTACCATCTCGTCTCCAAAAAATTCAAAGATGTTTTCTTCACAATCGTCACGTGGAACAACATCGCAGTCTGCATACATTACATAGTCATAATCACCATGTTCATATACTGGTTTGAACTTTCCATAGTTTGCAGAATAAGAACCAAGATCAGTCCGGAATTTAGGATTGTGCTCATAGATATGATCTGCACCAATCTTATCAGCATAATCTTTCATTAATTTAACACCGGCAAGATTACCTTGTCTTTCTTCACCGTCCCAGCATTGATATATAAGTGTCTTCATTCTTCTATCTTCCTAATAATATCGATACGAATACTAATTTGATTGTGTAGATCAGCAATTAATTCATGAATTGATTTATCTTTTCCGGGACCAGCTTTGATTGCTGCGTGCTTTTGATCAGCGACAAGTGATAAAATTTCTTTTCTCAATGCTTCTTTAATAATATTTTTTTCAAATTCATCAAACATTTTTCACCTCTTTGTAAAATAATGATCATTTCCGCCAGCGAAATGATGATAGACATAACTATGATCTTCTAAGAATTCTACTATCGTATCTTTATCTTCAAAGATTTCAATTAGCAAAAGAGCGCTGTTGTTTTTTAAAGTTTCTACCATACCCTGTAAAACTGGCAAAACATATCCTTCAGTATCTATCTTAATAAAATCTACATTTTCGAATGCAAAAGAATCGATAGAAGTAGCGGGCATTTCTACTATATCTATCCCTTTTTTATTAATCCAGTTTTTTCGGTGGTGTAAATTTCTTGTATCTCCAGTCCATGCAAAACTTGATTCTGTATTTCTTGGATTTTCTAACATTGGAACGAGTTCATTGTTATCAGAAACAACATAGTTGTAAGCTTTAACGTTTTCAATATCCTTTGTGTTTTTCTCAAGCATTTTGTACATATTTGGAATGGGCTCAAATGAATGCACCATTTCATATCTAGAAGAAGCTTCGATCGCAAACACGCCGATATGAGCTCCAATATCTAAACAAACTCTGTGATGAGTGCAGAATTGAACTGCAGTATCGAGATCTTTTTTAACTATTTTAGTTTTCGCTCCTAAGGGATAATCTTTTTCATAATTTTGTCGAGGTGTAAGCATTTTGGTTTACCACTTCGGTGATGTTAAAATATTATCAGAATTCATATTATGTTCATACCATTTAGCAATAAACCGTACATCATCAATTAAACTTTGCGATAAAGTAACTGGCTCGAAACCTAGACTACGCAAACCGGTGTTATCAACTTCAAGATCGTTTTCTGCTAGTTCTTTCCGTGGATTTTCGTGATATTGTATTTTACTACCATAAGATTTCGAAATCATTTCAGCCAATTCTTTTACGGATCTTACTTCTGAAACTTGATTAAATATGCGTACTTTATCACCAGCTGCAGGATTTTCAATTGCAAGTCTTACGCACTCGGCAGTATCCTGAATATGAATAAATGCTCTCTTTTGTCCACCAGTTCCATAAACAGTTAAATCATTTCCAGTGGCAGCTTGTGAAATAAATCGATTCAACACCGTACCATAAACACCATCATAATCAAAACGGTTGACAAGTTTTTCATCTTGCATTGTTTCTTCTGTCTGTGTACCCCAGACGATTCCTTGATGAAGATCTGTAATCTTTACTCCCCAATTCTTATTATAGAATTGAAACAGCAATTGATCAAGAGATTTTGTCATATGATAAACACTACCCGGATTTGTAGGGTAAAGAATATCAGTATCTTTCTTCGTAGAATTAACTTTGATATTAAGATAGCCTTCGGGGATTGCACCAAAGTCTTTTGAATATCCATACACACCCATTGTTCCTAAGTGAACTAAGTGTGTATCAGGGCTATGATCAATAATCGCATTGAGAACATTATGCGTACCAACCACATTGTTGTCGACAGTATATCTTCGTTCATGTTGACTAATCATTGAGTAAGGCGCTGCTCTTTGTTCAGCAAAGTGAACAATAGCATCTGGCTGTAACTCGTTTACCATCTTCGCAAGATAACCATAATTAGTAATATCGATATTCCAAAAACGAATATCGTATCCTTTACGTCTTGCTGTATCCAATCTATCACCAATCGGATATATGTCAGTGAGCGAGTTACTTTTTAATTCACTATCAATTGCACGTCTTGACATATTGTCGACAATGATAATTTCATGGCCTTCTTTCGCTAGCTTTAATGATGTAGGCCAACCACAAAAGCCATCACCGCCTAAGACAACAATTTTCATCCGAAATACTCTACTCCACCTTGGTATTCATCTGGATCTGTTTGAGCAATATATCCAAGAACATGTTCTTCGGCTTTGCCTTCAGCGTCTTGTCGCCAATCTGTGCTATATGTACCAGTCACTTCACCATCAGTGTAATACTTTACTACAAACATATCATTTTCAATACTGATCGATGAATATTTCTTTTCATCTTCACTAAAAAATTCAGATATCAATGTCATAATACTGCTTCCTTCAATTCATTTACATTTTCACCGCGATTTGGAAGTTTGTCTTTTAAGAAGAAATGCACAAAATGACATTCTTTAATTCGAGTACATGCAGTGTACAATCCATTCCACTTCCAATCAAGTTTCTTAATATTCATCTTTTCTTTTCGAATCCAGTAATTCAAAAGAGTTTGATCTGTTGACCATTTCCATGGACCCATACCATCAATGAACATCTTAAACTCTTTACGTTCTAGAAATTGCTTAGGTGTTTGACCGTTTAAGTGTTGAGCAAAACTTTTATTCATAAGCATCATGCCCATATTCATGAATGGGAATCCGGTTTCATCATTCCATTCCCAGTCAATCTTCAAACTACCGTATTGCATTCTAGAATAATTTATAATCTTATTTCGATACCAATCGTGCATTGGCATATTTGCTTCAACACATCCTCCAAAGTCGTACTCTTCATCGAGTTCAAAGAATATATCGGGTGCTGTATCTCTTACAAAAATATCGGAATCAATAATCGCGATTTGATCATACTTATCAAACCGTGAAAATGCGTTTTCTTTTTCATAAATCGGCAAAAAGCCACCATGCTTTTCATATGACTCAGTACTTCGATTTGTTGAAAAAACGTCTGGTTTAATGCGCAAAAGAGGTTGACGCTGAATAACATAGTCTGCGCCAATCCTCTCTGCATATTTTTTTACTGATTCTGTACACCAATCATATAGATGTGAACGCTTTCCAACGTACACTTGATATATCAATCTTGCCATAATTATCTCACTTTGAATTATCTATTACTTTTTTGCAGCAGTCTTTCCTTTTACTGCATCAGCGCCAAAAAACGCTGCTACTAATACAGAAATAGAGACAAAGTATGTAGGTGCAATATCACCAATCAGATCTGCAGCCTTATCCTGCCCTAGCATTGAAGTGATAAGGATAGCAAATGGATATAATAACATACCGAATAATGCAAACCATGTCATCTTACGCATTGCGTCTCTTTGTGCATCTGCATCTTCAAGCTCTTTACGCTTAAACTCCAGATGCATCTCCATTTCTTCTTTTGTAATATGGCCATCGCCATTTGTGTCTGCGCCATCAATCGCATCTGCGTCAATGGTTACTGATTTCTTTTCCTCTTCCGCCATTATGGTACTCCGTAATGATTGCTTGTGCTATTTTTTTCGCATCATCAAAACCATTACGAAGCGAGTTTGACCTATGGCCATTCTCAACAAACCACTCGAGAGTATTTATATCACTCCCTTCAGGTATTTGAAAACCATCTGTTAGTTCTTCAAAATCAAAACGAAGTTTTAGTATCTCGCCAATACGCATGCATTCTCCAATTCAACAAACAGGTATTCTTCAAGATCATCTTCATTTGCTTGGTAGCGAATACCGATACCACCAGCTTCATTCCATCGACGAATATTTTCTGGCTTATCATCGATGAGAATATTTGGTCTGCGAGTCAAAGGACTTACAGCATATTTGTGTTTGTTACTTGTGAAAATCATGTTCTCAATCAGTGGCGGAATAAAACCTTGTTTTTCTAACCAGAGTCGTTTCCAAAAAGATGAGTTATGAGAATCACCACGAAGTGGAGATGAACAGATACCCCATTCAGTTTCTTCTGAAAAAGCTACCTCTTTCACATGATCTACAAGTTTCTGAGATGTTGGAAACACATCTAGATTGTAGAAGAAATCAGTATTAGCGAGTTCTCTAAACTTGATTTCACGATCTTGAATAGACTTCCAATGGCTTACACCATATCGTCTAGCTAGACCATCAAAGAAGTCGGCGATTACGCCATCCATGTCTAAGTATATTGTCATACTAATTCCTTTTAACCCAAGTTTCAAAATTTGTACCAGACCAGACATAACCTTGATCTTGTTTATAGACTTCATATGCTTGAAGAACTTTAACTGTTTCATCGACATACCCGAAGGCTGAGGTACGATTGTCTAACCAGTGAACGAATTCTTCGATACACATACCATAGAACTTAGCACGTTTGTTTAGAATTGTCATTGCACCTTTGATACGCATTATACA
>Ga0222718_10000444_pt1 | contig 42384 bp, 60 predicted proteins | sample C33_27DmetaG_FD_165045 | JGI IMG/M metagenome (GOLD analysis project Ga0222718, IMG submission 165045) | Estuarine water microbial communities from San Francisco Bay, California, United States - C33_27D | ecosystem: Environmental > Aquatic > Marine > Unclassified | place: USA: California...
AAAATAAATTAAAACATGTCTATACAAATTATAATTGACGGAAAACATTCAACTGATGTTTTAGCTGAACTAAAAATTCTAAGTGATGCTTTAAATGGTCAGCAATTACCAGAACCAAAAGTTATTGGTGTTGATCCAGCTAAACAAGGTGCTGATCAAACTGTAATAACAGAAGTTAAGAGAGAAGTTGTTGAAGAAGAAAGAGTTCAAGAAAAACCAAAAAAATTATTTGGAAAACAGCATAAGGAAGAAGCTGATAAAATGATTGCTGCTGGTGAAATTAATAATGATATTTTCCCATTATTGAGTAAAAAACAACAGGAGAGAGTTGAAGACGAAATAATGATTAAGGAAGAACCAGTTGGACCAAATGTCCTACATGTCAATGTAGATGATGGTGGAGAAGTTGATGTCATTTCGGGTAACGCTTCTGAATTTGTTACTAATGAAGCTCCTACTAAAGAAGAACCAGATGTTGGTGGTCTTTTTGATGATGAACCATCTGAAGAGTCGACAGTTACTCTTGAAGAAATTCAAAAATTAATCGTTTCTAAAGCTCGTACTGCACCAACTAAAGAAGATCCAAAAGGTAAAGACATTCCAGAAATGTATGCCGCAGTTAGAGCAGAAATTAGAAACTTAGTTTCTAAAGAAGAAGAGCCAAAACTTTCCAACATACCAGTTGAAAAATATCCAGCTCTTTATAACGCAATTAATAACCTATAATGTCACATTCAGTAAACGGACCAAGTTCATTTTCCAGGCGTAGAAGCTGCCCAGCTTCTATGCAAATGGAATTAGGTATCAAAGACAGAGAAAGTGTGTACGCAGCAGAAGGCAGTGCGGCTCACGCATTGGGTGAGAAATGTTTAGAAACTGGTAAAAATCCAGCAGATTTCATTGATCAAAAATTTGGTGAATTTACTTTCCCAGATGGTAAGATCGAGGAATTTTTTGTTGATGGGGATATGATTGAAGCGGTTGAGGTTTATGTTAATCATTGCCGACCTTTAATTAATGAAAATACCATGATTGAGCGAAAACTTGATCTACCATTTCTTGGACCAGATAAACATTCTAAAACTGGATATGTTAGAGGTACTGCCGATTTTATATCTTTAAAAGATAATGTTCTTCATGTTGTCGATTATAAGCACGGTAAAGGTGTTGTAGTTGATGTTGTTGAGAATATTCAAGGTCTTTCTTATGCAATGGGTGCTGCTAACCTATTTGAGGACAAAGAATGGGATACATTAAGGATAACTATTGTTCAACCTCGTGCATTTGGTAAAGGTATCAAATCATGGGATGCTTCAAGAAATGATATTTTGGACTATAAAATGGATTTTTCAGAAGCAGCACTAAAGACATTTATGAAAGATGTGGAAATTAACCCATCTGTTGATTGTCGTTTTTGTAAAGCATTACCTTTTTGCATGGGTATTATTAACTTAATTAAAGAAATTACTGGTATGGATATATTAAAAGATGGGTCTAACCCAATGGACATCAATAAACTATCTGAAGAGCAGATTGTTGATGTCATTTTCAATAAATTACCAATTATAAAAGGTTGGTTTAACAAGCTTGAAGATTATGCACAGCAACGAGCTGAAGAGCGTAACCCATTACCTGGTACTAAATTAGTTCAAACTAAAGAACGTAGGGTATGGAAAGATGCTGCTGTTGCTAAAGAACATTTTACCAAAGTTCTTGGTGAGAAAGCATATGAAACTAAATTTAAAACTGCTCCCCAAATTGAAAAAACTCTTGGTAAAAAGGTTTTCAGGGAAGTAGAAGAGAAATTCGTTCACAAAGTTTCAAGTGGTGTAACTTTAGCACCAATTGATGACCCAAGGGATGATGTACGACCAACTGGTAGTTCAGAATTTGGTTCTGTTACTGGTGATTTATTTTAACTTTATTAACTGAAAATTTAGAAAATGTCAGTAAGAAAACCTAAAAGAAATAATATTAAACCTTCTAAATTTGGTCTTAAAACTAAATTGGATAAATACACATGGATTGTCAGAGAAGGTGCTAAAATTATTAAACTTACTTTACACCCTACTAAGGGTTATCGTAGATCATCTATTAACACTTAATTATAAATATTATGACTAAAGAAACAAAAACAGCAGTACCAACATCTTTTGAGCAAGCCGTTGAAGACGATTTGAAAAAGAAAGGTAAAGACAAAGGTGCTCGTGTCCTAAAAGCGGATATTGATGCCCTTTATAAGAGATTAGAATTCATTACAGGTAAAGTTTCTGACACTAGAATAGTATGCACAGCATACCTAGATGGATTTGCTATTGCCGATGGATTTTCTTCATGTATCGACCCTAAAAATTTCGATGAAGAAATTGGCTGTAAAATTGCACTTAAAAACTGCTCTTTGAAAGCCTACGACAAGTTATGGGAATTTGAAGGTTATTTACTTTCAAGAGCCCTTAACAGAGCTTCTTCTAAGGCGGAGAAGCCAAATGTTATCATCCCTAAAAAGAAGATAATTACTTAATTTTAACTTTTATAAACATTTAAATAATAAAAACTATGTCCAGATCAAATACTAAAACATGTCACTTAACTGCTACAGGTAACGTAATTACACCAAAAGGTGTTTTATTTTATTCTCAATATCTAACTAAAGCACATGAAGATAAATTCGGTAACTTGAAATATACTCTTGAGCTTTGTGTTGATCCAAAAGAAGTCGATTTAAAAATCTTGAAAAATAAGATGGCTGAAATTGCTTTGGAAAATGATCTTACTGCCGATCAAGCTAAAAAAATGGTAGAAAGACGTTTTGTTGATCCAAATGATAAACCTCAAGGTGGAAAACCAGCTGGTGATAAATATGAAGGATGGGTTTTAATCCGTGCTTCTGCTAGAGCCGATAAATCAACTCCTGATTTCGTATGGCCAAATGGTACTAAAATGTCTCAAGAAGAAGCTGTAGGTGTAATAACCTCTGGTTCTATTATCAGAGCTACATTGAACCCATACTGGTCTAAAAATCCTGAAAACAAAGGTGTATTCTTAGGATTACAAAACATTCAGTATTTAGAAAAAGGTGAGCCAATCGGATTCGTTAAACCAGAAGGTGAAGATGAATTTGGTGCTGTTGAAGGTGCTGCGGAAATTGAATCTGCTCCTGCTGCTAAAGCAGGTAGTCAAGTAGATGCTCTATTCGATTAGTACAATCACAAAAGGGAAGTCGTATTTCTACTTCTTCCCTTTTGCTTTACTTTATCAACTCGTCTATAATCTTATAGACAAAGTTAAATATAATCAACTTAATATTTGGAATTAAAATGTCAGATCCATTAGATAAACAAATTGGTGATAATACCAAACAACATTTAAAAGATGCTGTTAGAAATATTGAACATCTTGAGTGTGAAAAACAGGCAATAGCTGATAATATCAAAGATGTTTATGACAACCTGAAAGCAGAAGGTTTTGATACTAAAACCCTGAAAACTGTTGTTAAACGTAGGAAAAAAGAGAAAGAAAAACTTCAAGAAGAAGATTATTTACTAGAAACCTACGAAGATGCCATCAACACCGTTGAGGATTTATTACAATGATAATATTTAATAAAAGAGATTCAGAGGGGGATATTTTGGAAACAATTACTATTGGAGAAAAATTCCCAAAATATCCTAAGAATCTGAAAGAATTATTACAATATTGGTGGAATGAGATTCCATATGGATATAAATTAGAACATCATCCTTATGTCTAAAGATAACGTGAATCATCCTAAGCATTATACCAATCACCCATCAGGTATTGAATGTATTGAGGTTACAAGACACATGGGTTTTAATCTTGGTAATGCTATCAAATACATCTGGCGTGCAGATCTGAAAGAGAACACTATGGAAGATTTGGAGAAAGCCAGATGGTATATTAATGATGAAATTAAAAAGAGGAAAAATGTCAAATCCTAAAATTGTAACTAAAACTTGTGACAGATGCCAAAAGGTATTCTTTCGTAAAGAAAATGATGTTTCAACTGACCCAAAATACAAAGAAATTTGTGTTCAATGTAAAAAGAATGTAGATCATGAAAAATAAAGAATTGAGTGTTTTTGATACTAAACTTGCACCATATAAAATCAAACAAATTACTGTTGGTGCATCACGCACTATTAATCTTGGTAATTATGAATCAATGAGAATAGATGGGTCTTGTACTATCGAAATTGATGATCCATCACAAATTACTTTCGCTAGAGCTAAAGCACTTGAAGAAGTGAAACTGCAAATGAGCGAAGCTTATAAATCTATTAAACCAACTAAATAAAGGTAATTATTATGATTAAGAATTTTATACAATCTTCAGTTTTTACAATATTCCTGATGCTATCAGTATATGGATTATTCACAATCGCAATGAGTAAACGTGAACATTGTCGTCAAGTTAATTCTGAATATAGCGATTATAGATTTTGTTTAGGTATCTAATATGAGCAGAAAGAAGAAATCTTTACTTGAGCGTTTTAGCACAAAATATCAAATCAACCCTTCTACTGATTGTTGGGAGTGGAAAGGGTCATGTTACAAGAATGGGTATGGTAATATCATGTTGGAAAACGGTAAGGTAACAGGTTCTCACAGAGCATCTTGGTTGATTTACAAAGGTGAGATACCTTCTAAACATAATGTTTGTCATAATTGTGATAATGTAAAATGCGTAAACCCTCGTCATTTATTTATTGGAACACAAAAAGATAACCTAAAGGATATGACAAATAAAGGTAGAAGAAGATCTAATACCCCATTAGGGGTAGATAATATTAACGCTAAATTAACAAATGATGACGTTATTAACATAAGAAAGGAATATGTACCATATGTAATAACTCGTAAGTTTTTAGCTGAGAAATATAAAGTTAGCAGAAGAGTAATAGGATTGATTTTATCAAATAAAGCATGGAGACACGTATGAGTAGAGATTTAGTGTGGGATATTGAGGTTTTTCCCAATGTATGGTGTGCAACCTTCCTAGAACCAAAAAGTGGTAACTTAGTAACTTTTGAGGTGTCAGAGTGGGCTGATGATTGGGATAAATTCTTAGCATTTATTAAGCAATCTCAAGATAACATGGTGAGATGGGTTGGTTTTAATAATTATGCTTACGATTATCAAATTATCCATAAGATGTTAAAATATGATCCAATGAGGTCATTAAGTGGTAAAGACAAAGCTGATATAGCGTATCAAATTAACAAGAAGTTTTTTGATATGGAAAAAGATGATAAATTCCTGTCTATGGTGTGGGATAATGCCCATGAAGTACCGCAAATTGATTTATTCAAAATTCATCATTTTGATAATATGGCTAGAGCAACTTCATTAAAAAAATTGGAGTTTAATATGCGTTCTAGCAAAATTCAGGACTTACCTTATAAACCAGGTACAATTCTGACAGAATCCCAAAAGAATGAACTCATAAAATATAATATTCACGATGTGAAAGAAACAGCAAAATTATATCATAAAACTGCTGATATGATAAAATTTCGTGAAGAATTGACCAAAAAATATGACAAAAATTTCTTGAATCATAATGATACAAAAATTGGTAAAGATTATTTTATCATGGAGCTTGAAAATGCTGATGTTGATTGTTTTAAAATAACGAAAGATGGTAGAAAACCAGTACAAACTTGGAGATCCCAAATGGTGGTGAGAGATCTATTTTTCCCATGTATAAAGTTCAATAGACCTGAATTTAAGGCCGTAGGAAATTGGTTAGCAAAACAGGTTATCAAAACTACAAAAGCTGTTTTTACAGAAATCCCAGAAGAATCACTTGGTGATTTACACCAATATGCTAATCTGAAGAAGGTTAAAGGTAAAGTAAAAAACTTAAATTGTGTTATTGACGGATTCCAATTTGATTTTGGTACTGGTGGTATTCACGGATCAGTAGAATCAACTATAGTTGAAGAAGATGAAGATTTTGCAATTATTGATTATGATGTTACTTCACTCTACCCATCAATTGCTATTCAAAATCGTGTTTATCCTGAACATCTAACCAGTAAATTCTGTGATATTTATGCTACGTTAAAAGAAGATCGTTTGAAACACGCTAAAGGTACACCAGAGAATGCAATGTTGAAATTAGCCCTAAATGGGGTTTATGGTGATTCTAACAATCAATATAGCCCATTTTATGACCCACAATACACAATGACAATCACTTTGAATGGTCAGTTAATGCTTTGTATGTTGGCAGAAATGCACATGACAGTAAAAGGTCTTAAAATTATTCAAATTAATACTGATGGTTTAACAGTAAAAGTACCTAGATCAAGGATTGATGATGTTGAAGAGTTAAATTCAGATTGGCAAGCTAGAACTGGTTTACAGCTAGAAAGGGCTGATTATAAGAAAATGTTCATTCGTGATGTTAATAATTATATTGGTCTTTATACTAATGGAAAATTGAAGCGAAAAGGTAAGTATGAATATGAAAGGGAGCTTCACCAAGATCAATCCGCCTTAATTGTACAAAAAGCAGTAGAATCTCACTTAATAAATGGTACAAACATTGAAGATTTTATCAAAAATCATGAAAATATGTTTGATTTTTTCCTTAGAACAAATGTACCAAGAAATAGTAGATTATTGGTGGAGTATGAGGATCACGTTGAATCTACTCAAAATATCAGTCGATATTATATGTCAAAAGATGGTGGAAATTTGGTTAAAATAATGCCACCACTTAAACAAACTAAATCGGTTGAAGATTACCGTGCTGCTGCAAGAACACCAGCCCAAATTAGAGATTTCAACATAATGCTTGACAGACGTTTGAAGTTAGGTATTGCTGATCGTGAGAGAATCATAAATATCAATGATGGGGAAAAAGTACAGGTTGTGAATGACATTATCGTTGATATTAATACTATCAAAAGTTATATTAATTATGAGTGGTATATAGAAGAAGCCTATAAATTGGTTCGACCACTTTGGCAAGGAAACTTGGATGATTTAATAAACTAGAATATAATTTTGATATGAATACTATACAACTTCCAACTGGTTTGAATGTACCAGTAAGTGCGGCTTACCCAAATAATTGGGATGTTCAACAGGCAATTTCAGATATTTATAATTCGTTTGGAGTTATGACATATTGCAAACCTAAAACATTAAGAAAATTCGGTGAAACATTGAATGCAGATAATGGTGCTGATACAACAGTAGCTAAATTCCAGGGTTCTGTTATAAATGAAACTTTTTCTACTACAAACGATATTACTCATATAGTATCAGATGATGAAAACGATGTACAATCTTTAGAAATTCAAGGTCATTATTATGATTCTAATTTTAGGAAAATATTTACAGTTCAGTCTGTAACCCTGAATGGTCTAACACCAGTAGAATTATCTCGATCATTATGTAGAGTTACTAGATATAAAGTTAATAAAGTTAGCTATGGTAATGAACCACTTGATATTGCTGGTAATATTGCTGTGTATTCTGCTGCTGGTGTTACAGTTACAAATGGTGTTGTTCAAACTGATGCAAAAGTTAAACTTTATGGTGACACAAATCAATCACGAAAATGTGCATCAAGTATAAGTTATTATGATTTTTTTGTAATAAATGAGGTAAGTATAAATGCTAAGAAAGCATCTGGTAGCACAGCATTAATTGATTACGATGTTGAATATCGTGAAGAAGGTGGTGTATGGCTACCAATGGGTTTAGAAGGTAGTTTAAGAACAGCATCATCTAATGTTGATATAATTCAAGGTTCTCCATATTTATTTATTGTACCTAGAAATTCTGATTTTAGATTAATTGTAAATTCTAGTGCTGATGATATACCAGTTAAAGGTTTCGTAAATGGGTTTTTATTAAATGATATTACTGATCCAAATTCGTCTTTATCAGTTGATTTGAAAAATAAAATTCTGACCTCTATGAGGAATCCAAACTAATCTTTTCGGAAATAATTTTTACCAAAGATTCTGACTGCACGATAAATAGTATTTCTAACCCATTTTTTCACACCTAGTATTTCCATAGCCTGTAAGAACATCTTATCACATTGTTTTCTATTCAGGTCTAAATGTGAAGCATTAGAATACAAATAATCGTGCAGAACAGCAGCCTTAGTGTAACGACCTGTTGGTGGTAAAATTGACCATAAAACCCTTGGTACTGAAGCAAAATCAGTAATAAAACCTTCAATTACAGTAATATTGGTTCTCTTACCATTTTCATCAAAATAGAAGTGAAATTCTTCAGTAAGTTGCCATTTAGTCTCGTTGTGAGATCTAACTATTAAATCGCTTGTAAAACTACTCATAATTAACTAAATTTCTTTAAATCTTGCTCCAATGTAGATATACAAGCATGAGCGTAAACTCGTTCAACTGTTGATGGATTATCACCCAAAAGAGTTGCTACATTATAAATTGACATACCAGCCTCAAGAAGGTGGGTAGCCCTGCTGTGACGTAAAATATGTGGTGTTATTCTACCTTTCGGACGACCATTTTTTTCTGGTACATCCAATAAATGACAATCCTTTAAAAGTTGGATAAACTGACGATAACGGTTAGTTTTCCTGCCTAAAACATAAGGTGTTACCCTGATGTCATAAGCTCTTTTAAGTATTGAATACAAAGACCCCATTGGTACTACTGGTCGTCTTTTTTTGGTCACTTTTTGACCTGGTTTATTCAATGAGATAGTTCTTCTCTCAAAATCAAGCTGTGACCACTCTAGTTCTTCAATAGCTTTTCTTCTCGATGCTGTAACGTACAATAAATTGACAAAGAGAGCCAATTTCTCGTCTTTCTCTGCAAACTTGAATAATGTGGTCACTTCATCCCTATGTAGCCATATTTCCCTCTTTGGGAGGTTTGTGGGTATCTCAAAAGTTGGCATTTCTGACAATTTTATCAATTTCCACTTGACAGCAGAATTTGCAGCAGCTTTTAACACACCAAGTTCACGAGCAACTGTGGAGTCAGAAACACCCATTTTATTGCGTTTATCCTTGTATTTTCTGCAAGTTGGTACGTCAATGGTGGGTAATTTAAGACCCCCAACTAGAGCGGAAAGTTGCTTTATCGCCAATTCTAAGCGATATGGGTCTGAAAGTTCTCTTTCTCGTTCTTTATAATAATGTTCAAGAGCTTCTTTTACTATCATGATAGTAAATCATCTAAATTAATTTTTGGGGCTTTTTTGGTCCTTTCTACGATCTTAATTCCATGACCCAAAACTGCTTCTATTTGCTGTTCTGAATAACGAGAATGACCACCGATTGTTCTTGAATCTGGGATAAGTTTTTTTGACGAACGCCACCTTTCTAAAGTTCTGGTGGAGACACCAAAAATGTCTGCTGTTTGAGATGATGTGAACTGTTTCATGTTATTATGTTTGAGTTGATAAAGTTAGCCAATCTCCGACATAATAACACATAAAAACTAATCTGTCAAGTACAAATATCGACAAAGTTAGACATTATTCTTCTTTTTCTTGATTATCCCCATCTAAGGATTCACGAATACCTGCTCCACCAGCTAACATTTGTGTCAATCTTTTGTTCCATTTAGCAGTACCAATTTGACTAGCTTTACTATCAAGTAAATGAATAGCTACTTCTGGATCTAACATCGCTCTTGATACTAATTTATCAGCTTTCGACATGCGACTTTCTGGGAGTAATCTAGCAGCACCTTTAATTGTTCTCATAATACCACCAGCTTTAAGAACACCATATTGAATCCTGAAAAATGTCTCCATAGCATCCATATATTGCTGATTAACCATTTTTTGAGCAGTATCAGAACCGACAGTAGCTCTTCTATTCAGATTACCATATTTAGCCAAAATATTCTGTGATCTACGTAAAGCATTCATTTCTTTTGGAGAATAAATTTTAGATAAAGCTTCCCCATTTTCATCCATGACTTTCTTTATCTTATTGTAGAGAACTGGTCCAGCATCATTATTCACAGCTTTTACGTCTGTTCCTTCAATTTTAGTTATTAGATCTTCAGTTACAGCTCGTTTAAAACCCTCTTTAGCCTGAACATTCTTACCAATGAGTTTGTTGACTTCATCAATCTTTTGAAGTTTATCATTCCCACTCATAATATCTTTCACATATTTACCTGGATCACTATTAACTAAAGATCCAAAGACACCTCTATTCACCCTTCTCTTGGTTTCATCAACATTTTTCTCTGCTTTCCTAAATTCATCAGATAATTCATCAATTTTTAACTTTAATTGATCTTTCTCAATTTCCTTAGAACCAACCTTCTTTTGTAAATCTCTGAAATTTTTCTTAATTTCTGGAAATTGATCAAGTTGAGATGATCTATTTTTCATCCAGTTAGCAATAGTTCTTGGGGATGGATTATTACCAATAGATGATGCAAAATCAGCTGCCATATATCTCTCAACAGCATCATTTGCAGCCTTATTATCTGGTGCAATATCGACAATTCTTTTCAGATCAGAAGCAGCATTTGGTGTACCATTTAGAAAAATGTCAGCTACTTTAGCTGGATCAGATACCCCAACACCATCACCTCTTTGTACAGTATCACGATATTTTTTACCATAACCTTCTGCAAAAAATGGTGCATATTCTTCACGATAATACTTTTGAGCATCATCAAAAGATGCTGTCTCATCAATCATTCCATTTATGTCTTTTTTAAGGGTAGAAAGATTATCCACAAGATCGAAATTACCAGCTCTTTTAGCTCTAGTTATAGCTGAAGAAATATCTCTTCTAACTAATGCAACATCTTTCAGTTTGATTTCCTTAACTTTTTTTGGTTCTTTCCCACCTACACCAAGCCCACCAGAGGTATCTTTGATTTCTTCTGGGATTGCTTTACGGATTTTTTTAACAAAATCTGCTGGTAATCCAGTATTTTCAAAACCAAGAGTATTTATTTCTGATTCAACTTTTTTGATAGAATCTGCAATTGGTGAAATATCTGCAACATCATCACCAGCGGATTCTTCAAATTTAGTGTTTTTAAGCTTAGTTCTCTCACCTAAAGCACCCTCTTTACCTATTTGTTCGTCAAGTGCTGTTGAGGCTTCTGCTTTACGCCCTTTTTGGGCTAAAATAGGTTCAGTAACTTCCTCAACCTGACGATCAATATTTGTACTCTCTAATTCAGCATCACCCAATTGTTGTCTAGCAGCTTTAGCTTTAATCTCTGCATCACTAATTTGGATTTCAGATTCTTTCCTAGCTAATCTTTGTGGTGCTTCTACATCAGCATTTGGATCTTTTAATTTATTTACAGATTCAGAAACACCAGTACGAACCTCTTGATCTTTTTCCATGAAAGGTCTTGCATTCTTAGTACGTTGGTAAGTTTCAAAAGAACCCAACCCAACATCGTCTGAAGAAAGACCAGCTGTTAATCTAGCTAAACCAGCCTCGTCTGTTTCATTAATTGAATTTCTGATATTCTGACTAGCCTTAGTAGGATCAGTAGATAATTTTTGCATCATTAGAGCAGCATCTTCAACCGTTTGTTTAGGTTCAACACTACCATCAGGTAATCTTTCATTATAAAATTCTACGTTATCTTTAACAGAATCTGGTAATAATGTCTTACCTGGTGTAGATTTAACAACACCTCTACCTAAAGCTTTAGTACCAGATTCAGCAACACGAGAACCAACTGAAGCACCTCCACCACCTAAAAGTGTACCCACTATTTGAGCAATTGGGCTTTCTGGTGCAATATTTTCAGCAGTATCAAATCCAGCTCCTGCACCAACACCTGCAATGGTATCATCAATAACCTGACGACCTGCATTTTGTTGATATGGGGCTGTTAATGCTTGCTCTACTTTACTGGTATTAGCTGTTTTTCCTGCTGTATTAGCAACTTGACCAACTTTAGCAGCTCTTCCAGCTAATGCTAAACCACCCATTCCTGCACCAGAACCAAATCTAGCTACATTATATGCTAATTTATCACCACCTTCTACCTCTGATGGGTCAAAAACTGGATAACCTACCGCTTCAGCACCTTTAGATGCTTTGTCAGCAATCCAATCAGATCCACCTACTGGTTTTTGAATAGACGGAATATTTACACCTGGAATTATGTTTAATAATCCACTACCAGCATTCAAAGCCATTGTGGTTAAATCTACTGGTGCACCCATTAAATCAGCACCTAAACCCCTATAAATACCTTGTGAAACAGCTAAATCTGTTGGCACATCGACCTTTTGTTCTTCAGTAGCTTTTTTTATTGCAACAGAATTTTCTAAATCATCCATTGCTTGAGCACCATTCACAGGTGATATTTGTGGTGCTTCAGGTTGTTGTTGACCACCAAATTTCTCCCAAGGTTTAGCACCTGAATTACTTACTGGCTGATTAGACTGTTGATATTTTTCCCAAGGTTTCATTGTACTGCCTCCCATGAATTTTGATCAGAGGCATCACCACCAATAAATCTATAACCATCAACAATTTCACCAGGTTTAGGTGGTGCTACTTGTTGAGGATTTTCTGGTGTAAATGATCTATCTGAATTTGATAATCTACCCTGATAATTTTCTCTTAGTCTAACAACTAATTTATCAAGCTGTCTCTTTCTTGCTAAAAGCTTGTCAGGTGTTGCTAACCAATCATTCGGTGAACCAACAGCTCTTTGAACGATTTTATAATCGGTATCTGATAATCCACGACCTGACTGACCAGTAATAGCACCTGCCGCCATATAAGGTAAAACTTCAGCAATTGTGGAGGCATTATATAAATCTTGATCAACAATTTGACCAGTATTAGGGTCAGTAAATTGACCTGCTAAATTGGTTTTAATTGAATCAAGTTTTTTTGCCACTTCACTATCTGGTGAAAATTGCTGAACCTGACCCAATAGAGAATCAGATAATCTAGCTAGATTACCTCTAGTACCTGTGCCACCTGGGCTCTTTAGAAGAGCATCTTCATATTCTTGTGAAAATAATTGGTAAGTTTCCATCTCAATATCTTTCTTTTGAAGATCACCAACTACTGGTTTTGTAAGACCAGGTCCACCCAATCCTTCTTGTCCATATTCAACAGTTCCATCAGGTAACACTCTAAAAGATGGGCCTGATCCACCTGGTTTAAATGGTGCAGAAACAATTGGTTTACCAGTAGAATCATATCTAATTGATCCTGGTGATAATGTGAAATCTTTATTCTGATCAGCTTCAAAACCTTCTCTAGTATTAGCATAATTCATACCAGCACCCATTTGGGCTCTAGTAAGTTGCTCTGGTGAAGCACCTGCATTAGCTGCAAAAGCTTGGAAAATATCACCCAAACCACCTGGTTTACTTCCTGCAAATTGCATAGCATTACTGAATAAATCTGGTAAATTTTGCTGATAACGCTGCTGAACAACTTCTTTTGGTACTTGACCACCTTCATATTGACCCATTGGTCCAACAAAATCTGCTGATGGTGCATCCATTTGAGGTGAAAATATATCCTTAAAGATGTTATTCAAATTATTAGGTGCATCAAGTTGGGCTTGGTTAAGAGCAGCATCAGTTCTATATTTGTCCGCCATAGCCTGACGACTCTCTTGTTGTGCAACATTTGGTCTGCTACCTAAATATTGACCATAAGCCTTGGTTGCAGAGTTCATTACATTTGCCCATGGATCGTAATATTGCTGTCTTGACATAATTATATTTGTTCAAAATTAACATCAATGAGGCTGTAATCCACAGATAGTAAACCATCCTCATCCTTAATAATAGCTTCAGGAAATTCTTTTTCAAGTTCCTGTGCGATAACTCCTCTAAATTTATGTTTAGGATTTTTCTTATACCTAAATTCATAAATATTAATTCCACTTTCTGAAACACCAACTTTTTTAATGTCTTGTTTCAAACTACGATCAGATGCTGCTGCCGCACCTCCACCAGCTGCACCACCGCCAGCGGCAGCTCCTCCGCCCCCACTTGCACCAAGAGCAGCACCGCCACCCATTGAAGCCATATTACCAGCTCCACCTAAAATTGACCAGAATGGGCTCAAATTCTTTTGTGAGTTAAATGCTGCACTATTCATATCTAAACCTAGTAGGCCAGCATCCCTTTGTGCTTTATCAGATAAATTACCAAAGTTTCTAGCATATTCATTTCTATTAATACCTTTATTAAATAATGTGTCATCAAATGCACTCAATTTAGCTAAACCAGTATTATTCCTAATACTTTTATCTTCAGCTTCTCCAAACGCTTTTTCTTGAGCTAAAATCACATTTTTAGGAGTAGCACCGAAAGAATAATCAGATGGTGCTTCCAATCTATCAGAATCAAATGCTTGCATTCTATTTGCACTAGCATCATCAAGCCCAAGTTGGAAACTATCAGAACCTCTGTCTTCAATAGAACCCTCAAAAGCCTGTCCAGCTTCATCAGCATAACCTCTTTGACGTTCCATATTAGCCTTGAAAGCAGCGTTTTTAGCTTCTTGGGCACGCTTCATATTCTTATTATTATTGCGAGTTTGTTTGTAAGCTGCTGCTCCTGAAGCTGCCATACCTACACCTATTACTACCGCTGCTGTTACTGGATCACACATTTTTATTTTTTATTTCAAATTTACAAAATAATTCATTATTCAGTCCAATTGGTAAAGGATCTGAAATTTCAGCACCTAACCATTTTAACCATTTTATAGCTTTTTTATGTTTATACCACACAAAATTATAAAGGTAATCATGACCTTCGATCATCTTACCAAAAACTTCTTTGCATTTTACCCTAAACATCTTTGCGTATTTATCAAAATCATCAGTAGCTAACATCCAAATCACATTATTATTTTCCTCAAAAGTTGTGACACCAAAAATAGCTACAGGTTTCCCATCAACAATCCAAACATCTGCATCTTTTTCAATATTTGGTGTTTCTGATAATACCTCACCAATAGTTCTACTAGAAAACAAAAATACTTCATCTTTATCAGATTGCCTAGCATTTTTATCAAAGAATTTTATATCATTCTTATCTGGTTTTCTAAAGATATACTCCATATTAATTAACTATTCTTGTACTGTTTCCACTACTGTTATTATAATTTTGTACACCAGTATTAGTCGATCTCTGACTTGTACCAGCATTATAACCTTGTGCTGCATTACCTGCATTACCAAAGAAAGCACTAAACATATTCGCTAATGGGCTATCTGGTACACCTGGTTGTAGATTACTAGCTGCTGAAGCTGCCGCCGCTGCTGCACTACCTGGATCAGCAGCTGACCTATTATCATTATATAACTGGGTCTTTTGGGAATCAATATTAGCTCTTAATTCATTCACAGAATTTAAACCTTGATTAGTGATACCAGTTCTTTGATCATTATAATATTCTTGAAGATCACCCATTTGATTAGCACCAGCTGATGATGTTAAATTACCAGTTCTTGCTAATTGAAGAGTTAATCTCTTACGAGCATCATCATATTGATCATCAATTTGTGGATAATAATAATTATTATATTTTGTTTGATAATCATTATAGAAATCATCATTAAAACCAACAAATTGCTCATCAATTTTAGTTTGACCTTCAGCAATACGAGCCTGTCTTTCGGCTTCTTGTTGTCTTGCTATTTCGGCTGAATTATCTCTTGGAGGACTTGAACTACACATAATTTTATAATATTTTTAATTAATAACTCTATTTCCAGTTCCACCACTACTAGATGTAACAGAACCGTAATTTTGTACACCTACAGGGGGTACGTAACTCTTTATTCTACTGGTGGAATTATTATAGAAATCTCCAAAAGTATCTGCTAAAGGTGTATCAAATTTATAATTTTTAAACTCATTAGCCTTAGTAGAAACTTTACCACTAATGTCAATCGGGTCAAAAATTGTTTGAGTATTTGTATTATAATCATAAAGATTATTTTTTTCAGCATTTATTGTGTTTTTATATGAATCTGCTAAATTACCCAATTGCCCATCTGCACCTTCAACGTTTGCTTTCTCTGTGTCGTACATATTCTTCAGACTGTCGAGCTCATTTATGGCAAAATTACTCGTATAAATATCATTATCTTGAAGTGATTTCCTTAGATTTACATTAGTCTCATTATATTGATCAAGCAATTGTGGATTATAAGTGTCCATATAATCTTGCTTATACTGATTGTAAAATTGATCGTCAAAACCTTTAAATTGTTCATCAATTACACCTCTACCCTGTGCAAGATTTGATTGCTTTCTAGCTTCTCTTTGTTCGTTTCTTTTGGCTAATTCATCCTTTGAAATATATTCTTTCGTTACTGGATCAATTACTCCATTTCCTCCAACTCCACACATATTATCCGCTGTCCGATTTATTATTATAGTGCAGGGCGAGTGCTGACAACGTAGCCGCTCCTGCCGTACGGCAGGTCAAGTTGATACCGAATAACTGTTCTACACCAGTTAATCCATATCTAGGTTTACCATAAGTAATTTTAGATGCAATACCGTGATTTACTTTTACAGTATCATCATTAGGATTTGGTAAGGTTTCAACCTTCCAATTATTAGTTCCCATAACATCAAAACCAATTAAATCTTTCTTAGCTGCTGGATCTTTAGCACTAATATATGGTAATTCAATTTCTACAGTATCTTCATCATCTGCTGGATAAGTAGAGTTATTTGTTCCACCATATAAATATAACCCATCATCACCACTCTCATCTGTTGCTCGGCAATAAATTCTATTACCAATTCTTGCAAAATGGGTGATTGTTATATCAAGATCATAATATGACCATGCTGATATTTTTTTAGATGGGAAGTATGAAAATACATATATTCTAGTTCCAACAGCCAACCAATATCTACCATCTAATGGTTCAATAATAGCAGTTGCTGCTGCTATTTGGGCTTCAGTTAAAGTATCTAAATATGTTCTGACGTGAGTATCAATATTTGTACCAACATCTGACACATAGGCAGCATTTGAACTATCCCTAGCTTTGATTGATCTAATACCAGTATTTGCTAAGTAAAAAACATCATTATTCCCATAAGCAATAACTGATGCTGATGCAACAGTACCTGTGTTTTGAACAGTTTGTAGGTAAACATTGACGGCAGAATCTTCAGAAATTGACCAAATTCTTATTTGGTTTTTAGAGAAAATTGCCATTAAACCCTGATATTCTGCTGTTGCTGTTAAAGTCTCCTCACCAGCTGTTTCTGAAGCCATATTAATGAATCCAGGATCAACACCTGCAATCCATTGTGTAGGTGCATTCAACGCTGAAAAATACAAGTTAGACGAAGCAACAGTATATATTTTTTTCTTGAAAGTTTGAACCGTAGTACCAGTACCTGATGCAGAACCAGTTACAGTATATATTTCAGTTCCATTAATTGTGACCGTAAATTGATCATCTTGCTCAAAAGTACCACCAACAGTAACCTCAACTATTTGAGCCACAGCAGTTACAGCGGCAACCCCACCAGTCATTGTAGAATCGGCAGTAACAGTCATATCACCAGCAACAGTTGTTGTTACTACAAAACCATTTGGTCCAATGCCTGTTCCAGCTTTAGCTTTAATTGTTACTATTGGTCCACTAACTTCAATATCATATTCTGGTGATGAAGTGTAGGAATCCAATTGGGTTTTAATTAATGATGCGGTATTTGAATTTGATGTTGTCCAATCAACTGCTGTATTTAAAACTTCAACACCATCAATCGTAATAGAAGTGATTTTATTCACACCAGGTGAAGAAGTACCACCAGTAACTTCAATATCTGCTGATGCAACAACTTCTGTTACACCCTCTACATTAGCTTGAGTCTCAACAGCAATTAAATATTGATCATTTACTGATCCATTATTGACAGCATTTGTGGCAACCGTAAAACCAGTACCTGCTTCATCAGCTGTAATTGTAACAACATTCGTAGAAACAGAAGCATTTACTACAGCGGAGTTATCAATAGCAGCCTCAAGAGCTGATGCGATCGCATTATTTGAACCGATTGATGCGGATAATGTATCCCAATCAGTTACTCTCGAAGTACCATAAAAATGATAAATGTTACCATCAGAAAATTCAGAAATTGAGTATAATTCACCATCAAATGCTTCTGCATCTAAAACATCTGTCATTGCAGTTGCAGGGGTAGGATGTTGAGTAAGAATGTGAGTTACACCTGCTGGTACATTACCAGCTTCAGAAGCATCATATCCAACAGTATAAAGGGTTTCATTTATCCCAAAAAGACCTTTTGTAGTAGCTGGAAAATCATCACCTTGCTTAACAAAAGACTTTCTCCTCTCAATATCACCACCACGAGTCAAATGGGCATTTTTAATTGTCCACGCTGAACCTTGGTCAGAAGCTACTCTCGAAGCTCTGCTTCGATCCATTCCTTTTCTAATATCTTCAATTTGAATATAGGCCATTAGCTAACAACAATTAAATTTTTACCACGATGACTATTTCTCTTAGCAAAAGCACCTAATCCCACTTGAATGGTCCTTCTTTTACTAACACTATTTTTTCTAAGCGTTAATAATCTTTGTTGTGCTAGTTTAAGTTTTATTTGGGCATCAGCTGATTTCTGACGAAGTAAAATTTCAGATGCTGCGAAAAGAACAATCAGACGATCATCTAAATCTGCTGTATCTGCTTCTTGAATCAAATCTCCTAGAGTTTTTGTACCAAAAAAGTATAATGTTTGAGTATTATCAGATGGGATGGGCCATGCTTCAATCTGTTCACCAGAACCTGTCTCTCTAATATCCCATTTTTGCATAGGATTAGATCTTTCAGGGGTAGTAGCATTGGAGTCATAGGCTGTATAATCATCGAAGTCGATACCTCTTTCTAGGTCTTGATAAACACCATTATATTTGAGTTTTATATCTTCGATTCTATCGAAATTTAACCCACTTGGGAGATCATAATATCTTTGACCTGCGGCTAAACTGACAGTTTTTTGAACCCTTAAATGAGGCCATTCATAGTCATCATAAAGTTGCTCTTGAACTCTCTGAAGCACAACTTTTAAGTTCTCTGCTTCATCAATTCCAACAGCAACTTCTTGACTACGTCCTGTTTCGGCTCGTAATTGAGCAATTAAAGATAATAATTGAGTGTTACGAGCCATAATTAACAGTTATTAAAATTTTATTCCATAAGATCAGCTAAATTAACTTCTTCTTCAGAGCTTACTCTGTTAAGGTTATCACGCTTCTCTTTATCTTCCAAATTATTATTCACTTTAGTCATTCTATCTTTATCGAATAGAGCTAATGGTTCATTTCTGATCCCGAATAATCTTAAATGTTCTTCTGGTAATCTTTCTGGTAAACCAGCTAAAGCACCAAAAATATTATCAACATTCTGCTCTCTCTTTCCTAGAGCTTTATTATAAAGATCCTTCAATCTAGTTTTCTCTTTATAAAGATCAATTCTTTCATTTTTTACTTCTCTCACATCAACTGTGGCATCTTGACCATGGATGAATTGTAATAAAAGTAATTCAGGTGCAGAAACAACTTTCCATACTTCATTTGAAGTGCTACCTGATAATCTTAATTTTGTTTTGTAATAGTGCATAGCCTTAATTATTTTGAGTTAATAAAGTTCATAAAAAGTGTAGTGCGGCGAACACTACACTTTTTATTTTAATACTATCCTGCGAATTGTGCAACACCTAAATATTTAGGTTCTTCACTAGCAATTAGTAAGTTATAGGCATCAGAACCATCGCAAGCTGCTAATGGATCATAAGTACCTCTAACATCACCAGTAGTAGCAGTAGCAGCAGATGAAACACCTGCAACGAAAGTACCATCTAGCTGACCAGCTGGGGTTACATCAATTTCAAGAATGAAGAAGATGTCAGCTGAACCATTAAAGGCAGAAGCTGGAATAACTTCAATTCTATCACCAACAGCAACCGCAGTAGTAGAACCACCAGGAGTTGTTGGAGTATCAGAATCAACATCACCTTCAGAAGAAGAATCTGCCACAGCAACTGATAACCCAGTTACGGCAGTAGTATTTACTTCAACTGTGATTGCACCACCAGTAGTAATACCAGCTTGAGCAATTGTAGTTAATTTAGATATATTACCAGCAACAGGTGAAACAATGTTGTGAGCAGTCCCTGCATCAACAGCTGCTTCTAACATTCTGTCCATGATGTAAACTTTACCAGGTTTTCTAGCAAGTAATGCACCATCTTTAAGTTCTTGAAGAACTTTAGAAGCATCACCTACGAAGAATGGTAAACCTAGAACATCACCAGTACCAACAGTCAATGAAGTGATATTTGCTGAAGAAGAAATATCAGTAACAGTTTTGAACGCTTTTTTACCAGTAAATGAAGTACCAGATGCAGATGATTCCACAATAGTGTTACCATATTCATCAGTACCAGTAACAGTAAGAACAGCAGTAGTTGTCCAAGCCGCAACGATGTTTCTAGGTACATCCAATGTTCCTGCTAAAGCAGCGGCAGCAATTGCAGCAGCGGCAGTAGTATTAACAGAGAATACACCAGCAGAAGTTAAATCTTGAGATTCAACAATACCATTGGCATCAGCTGTGTCAGGTGAACCCAAATTAACATTAATTAGATTACCCAATGCTGAATGTTTAACTTCACTTTCCTCAAGATCAGTTTCGATTTCACCATTGTCTTTACCTTCAATGTTGAATTGAGCATTAACTCTATCACCAACAGGCAAGGTTGTTGAACCTAAGTAAGTTACAGTAATATCAGAAGCTCCAAAAGAAACTGTGAAATCACTAGGTGCACTTAGTAAGCGTTGTAGCTTTTCAGACCAAATTTTATGTCCGTAAGCTGCGAATGATCCAGCAGAGGTATTAGCTGGGTACGAAAAAGTAATCGTACCGCTAGTTGCTACAGCTGAACCAAGATTAGTTTGAGATATTTTAAACATGATTCTATATATTTAAGATTAATAATTATTAGTTGATTGAGTAAACACCACTTGTGTTACGTTGTTTACAAACAAGTCCTAATGTATCAGTTATCGCACGATATACAACATACTTATCAGCAGGTCTTGCAGGAGAGTGACGTTTAGCCTTCTCATTTTGCATGTATAATGGGCAAATAACCTTCATATCTAAAATGTATAGATACTTAGATAAACCTTCATCGTCTAACGTTGGATCATATTTGAAAGTAACATTTTTGAACTTGGTGTCATCCATGCTAATATCAATAGTTCCTTTGTCAGCCCAACCAGTTTGAGTAACAGTACCACTTGCATATAACTCTGATTCAAGGGCATCCAAGAAGTCAGAACCAGCAAAGAACATGTGCTTAGGAGAACCCATTGAGTATCTTCTCAATTGTCTCATTTCACTTTGTATCTTTTTAATGATAGTTTTATCAGAAGGGGTAGATGTAGATAAAAGCAATGAAGCTCTGTTTCTCCACCAAGTGTTAGTTGACTGATCAATCCCACCAACGATAGTTGCTGAAGTTGGATCATCTAAGACGAATGATTTAATACCAGGTACTAATTCATTATCTTGAGAACCATCACGCCAGAACATATTGTTCATACCTCTGGATCTGCCTTCAAGCATATCTTCAATTTTATCGTCCAATAAGTCACCAAGAACTTCATAATCACGATCACTATGTTTAGAAGTTGATCTACCATTAGAAGTTTCAGTTACTGAAATTCCAGCTTTTTTAAGCTCACTCATAGTGAATTTAATACCAGCGTGAATCTCTTTATATGGATAATTGTATTGCTTAGTGTTGGCTGGATTACCATAACTAACGGTGTCATCACCACTAAAACCTTCGATAGTAGTAGTGTACTCACCCTTAACGTTACCAGTAATGGAATCTTTACCTGCTGGGAAATACTTAGTTTTCTCTTCAAAAACTTTAAGAAGAGGTTTATCCTGGATAGTTTGAGATAATATTTTACCTCTATCCATGTGATGGTTAAGAACATTATTTGCAATGTTCTCTAATTCTTGTACTGTAAAAGACATGATTCATTCATATTTAGGTTAATAATAAAATTTAACCACCCACAGTTTGTCTAATCACGTCTAAAGTTGTTTTTGGTTCTGGTCTAGCTGTATTAGAGCCTCCGCCTTCCACAGGATTAATCGGTCTTCTAGGTTGAAATTGTCTAAGTTCCCTTTCGACATCTTTCTTGGCTGTTTCAGCCATCCTAACCGCTTCATCAACTGATCTTGGCATCTGTCCTTTTCGACTAGCATCATACCACATCAACTTCACACGCTCTTGGATGCGAGTGCTTTTCAATTTGTAGTCAGGATCAGATGTTTGCCAACTTTTTTCTAAGTTAGCCAAGCTAGATTGAATGTTAGAATTTAATTCTTGCTGTTGACGTTGAGATTCTTGTTGACGTTGTTGCTCTCTTTGTATTTCCATATGACGGAAATGATCATTTTGAGCTTTCTGCTTAGATAAATCAAGAGCAGCTTGCTCTGTAATATATCCTTGATCAACCTGTTGCTTCAAATCATTTGGCATAACATTACCAGTTAATTGTAACAACTGATTATAATATGGTGTAATTGCTTCTAAAGCCCTAGATGGGTCTTTTTTCATCAAAGCACCAATATCAAACAGAGTGTTCGCTTCATCTCTGGAAATTTGATTAGTTTCCAAAAATGTATTGAACTTATCAAAACTTTGAGCTTTTTGTTCATACTTTTCTAGTGATTCTTTCGTCTCACGATACTTAGTTTGAAGTTGCTCAAACCTTTTTCGAGTTTTTGGCTTCATCAGCTTTTTTAACTCGTCATCGGAAATCTCTTCTTCAGTAGAATTGTCCTCTAATTCAGATTCATCTTCCTTTTTATCGGTTGATTCATCTTCATTTTTCTCTGGCTCTTTATCTTCTTCTGAACTATCATCATTTTCTTCAGCATCTAATTCGACTGCTTTCTTAATTACGTCAAATGTAGATTCTTCAGAACCTGACTCCCCTAAAGATGACGAATCCCCAGAATCTTTTACGTCTTGATCTAAAGTTGACGAATCTTCAGTATTCTTTACGTCATTAATTTCGTTGTCGGTTGGCGAAACCTGATCATTATTTTTCATAATACAGCCTTTGAGTTAATAAAAGTTTTTACTATACGTAAACTATGTCAAAGTTCGACAAAATAGTCAAGCATAATTTTATAAAAAATGCAAATAAAATTATTTGCAAGGGTAAAAAGGGATATTTCCTAATAAAGTTCATAAACCAATCGGGTATAACTCTGTCAAGAATTTTATTTATTTTGCTAAAAATATTCATAATTCAATTATGTTGGTTGTGTAAATCCAGGTTGTGGACCTGGTTCATTTTGTCTAGGTTTCTCTGCATTATCTGCACCCTTATCACCTTGTTGATTTGGGTCATTAGGACCACCAGCACCCATACTACCCATTTGGGAGTTTAAAGCAGTAATTGATGGCATACCCTCAATAATCGCTTCCTCTAAGTCAATCTCTAATAAATCTAAATATCTCTTAGCAATTGGGGTTGGATTCATACCTGGTAATTGTAGAATATATGGCATTCCTCTTTCCATATTGGCAAGCTCTGCTGCTTTATTTGGACGACCTGAAGAACCTGCTCTAACTTTAAGTAAAGTCTGTTTTGCCACCTGTTCTCTATTCATTTCTGGCCATACAGCACCATCACCTGCAATTTCCATCACAGTTTCTTTAGATAACTCCATAAGCATTAACTGACCACAAGCGGTAACAACATCATATAAAAATTCATCTAAATCATCTACATTTGAGTTCAAAGAAGTTTGTCTTCCACCCTCGGCAATTGATGATTCGGTAGCTGTTCCACCTGACATTCCACCCAAATTAGCCTCTTGAGCACCAACTGTTCTTAAAACATCCTCCATTTCAGAATTAGTTTCATAAAGTGCTGGATCAATTGGAATAGGTTTAAATGGTTGAAGTAGATTCTCTACACCTTGACCTGCTGCTAACCCATTTAATTCAATCAAAGCATGTGGTGGTGGATTTTCTAATTTAGCAACATCTTCATCATCAAGCATTCCTTTAACCACCATGTATTTAGGTTTATTAGCTTCACGATGTAATCTACGATATTCCCTGCTTCTATTATATTCATTTTGAACGTGCTTCAACTGGTGAACATCAGATAATGGATATAAATGTTCTTCACTTTCAGAAGCATTAAATGTAATAGCAAAAATAGGCCAAAAACCTTCCATCCAATAATCTGGTTCAGCACATGGCTTTAAGAATCCATTATACCCATCAGCTATTGTGAAAGTTTGACCTAAATCTTTATTATAAACTTCCCATACACAAACAAGACCATCTTCTTTATCATCTTCTCTTTTCCCACTACCATCAGAATCGGCTGCTCTGTGATACTTAGCCAGTTCAGATGCACCATTATCTTTATAAGGTGTAAACCCTGTTTGAATATCAATATTGTAGATCTTTTGAATTTCCTGTGGACTTTTATGAAATTCACGAGCAATCCATCCTGCACCGACAAATCCCGATAATTGACGACATCTAGGGTCAACAATAACTTCAGTTGATCTTGGAAACATAAATAATGGTCCTTCTCTCAATAATTTATTTTGCTCTGATTCTAAATCAGCAATCAATGTTTCTAACTCATGTAATTCATATTCTTGACTGGTATCAATTTCGTCATCAACAAAATCCTGCATTCTTCTTTGAAGCTCGCCCATCTTGTTTCTGGCATCTTCAAGTTTTGCAGTATCATCTGGGCTCAAAGCTGCATATTGACGTTGGAAACCTAGCATCAAGTAAGAAACACCACAAGTTTTAGCTCTACGAACTAATGATTTCATTGAAGGTTTTAATCTCGGTTTTTGTTCATTTGCATAATAATCAAAACAAATCTCCATAGTACGACCAATCTTGTCGATCATTTGTTTCTTTTGACGACCTTGTTCAATATCTTGTAAAAGAGCCATTGGTTGTTCCAATTGCTGCTGAATTTGTTGGGATTGCATCATAGCCGCCATATCACCAGCTTGAGCTGCTTGATTCGTTAAAGCTAATTGTTGTTGTAATTGCTGAACCTGATTCATTGCTGCCATTGCAGTTTCTTGAGTTCCATCCCATATTAAAAAATCTAAAGTTTTTCTTTTCTCGGCACTCGCTGTTGGGTTCTTCGCATATAACGATGCTACAGATTGATTTAGGTAACGATTTATGATTGGTACAGTATAATTATCATTATCAAGCCATTCATCCTCTGCACCCTGTCTGGCTATCATCATATCATCACGCATTCTTTTGAAATCTTTCTCAAAATGTTTTTTAGCTGCACGAATCCTACTCTGCCATTGAGTAATAAATTGTTTCATTGAATTATCCAAATCAGGCTCTTCCCTTTGGACACCAGATTGTTGTTCGGTATTTTCACCCATATCGTTTGACTGATCCATGTTATTTTCTAATTCTAAGTTTTCCATAATTTACCAACCTTGTGTTTGTTTTTTAATACGATCCAAGCGAGCCTGACTTCTGCCAGCATGGACAACCCAAGCACCTGTTCCAACTTTTGGTAAATTATTTTTATTCACCGAATCAGATTGTGCAGATAATTCCTTTACTAATCCTAAACCAATATGTGCCATAAAATCAACAAAATCTTTCTTAGCACCTCTTGGAAATTTTAATAATTGATTCTTCGCATCCACCCACCATGGGGCAAATCTTGGGAATCTAACTTTCCTCATTGACATTCTACCCTGTATTGATCTAGCTCTAGTTTTCTTATCTTTAGCTGGCACTACTGGGTCAATCATACAATAAGTTTTTTCTTCAATCATTCTTTTTCTCAAAAATGGACCAAATGATTTTGAAATCAACTCTGATTCCATCCACCACATCATTGGTTTATGAGTTTTCATTAATGTCAATATTTCTTCAACTGTCCTATCAGTCTCCATATGATCCATCACCAAATCTGGTAATACCCAAATATCATCATTTTCATCAATTCCAACACACCCAACAACAGTATAATCTCGCTCTTGATTTTCACTTGTCGCATGATCTGAAGCTGCATATTTCCTTAAGTTAGTAGGTAACTCATGTGGACCATATTCAATGATCATATCTTCAGTAAAATAAACACCCTCATCTGGTGCTGGACTACCCATAACCAAAGCCGAAAATGATGCTGGATCACCCTTCTTCCATTGTGCAAAGAATAATAAATTCTTCTCTCTGGGCCACAATGCTGTCATTGGTTCATGACCAAATTGAGAAGTAATTCTCGGATCAGTCTGAACTTCTAATTTTAAACCAAGTGCTTTTGCTAAATTCGGACTTTTAATCACACCTGGAATATTCATATATTCCCAATCGTCTGAAATACCTGCAAAACGCTTATTTCTCTCTGGATGAGTTGGATCACATAATCTACCGATCAGATCATCTTCATGCCATCTAGTATGAATTACACAAATACAAGTTTTATTAGATCCACGAGAATATGCAACTTTAAAAAACCATTTCCAAATTTTATCTAAATGAGTTTCTGTAAATTCATCATCATCACCTTTATATGGATCATCAATAATAACATAATCAGCTGTACGACCAGTAATTGTACCACCAACACCAATGAAGAATATTTTACCACCAGCTGTGTTCTGCATCATTGATTTGGATTTAGCATCCTTCATCAATTGAATTTTTGGGAAAACCTGTTGGTAAACTGGTCTGCTATTTATTAATTGTCTAAATTCATGACCTAATTCATCTGCACGAGTTTGGTTATAAGTAACTACAACAATACTGGCTTTCGGATTTTGACCCCAAATATGAGCTAACCCTAATTGGGTTAGATGGATGGTTTTACCATGCTGGGGAGGGATAGAAATAGCTACCCTTTTAGTCTTCTTTGTGGTAATATTCTCAACAATATCACAAAGCATATTACTATGACCAGTCTGCTGATATTCGGTCTTTGTTACATCATCTGGATCTTCTGGATCTGGCATCATAATTTGACAAAAATCTGGCATCTTTGTCTTAGCTTTATCAATAAGCAATTGCCTCTGAATCAGCTGGGTTTCCGTCTTTAAATGTTCATCACTTAAATGCGATAAATTGGCTTTCTTTTTTCTAACCATTATTCTTCGCAAATTAATTCATTATTGTATAAAATCATATCTAAAGTCTGATCTGTCATAAAATCTATCTCCTCATCTGTTGGTCTGACACATTTCAGAACATCAGAATATTTAAGATTTGGATTTCCTAGACCTAGAATATTTGTTTCGCATCCGCTTACGCTTATCAGAACTAGACATATTATCAATTTTGTTCTGAACTTTTTTAGCTTTCTTAACGGATTTAACTGCTCTTTTAACATTTTTATTCTTTTCACTTTGTTTACCTAATAAAAATAGAGCTACCGCTCCAATTGCTCCAAATATTGCTATAATTTTATTTATCATCTTTCTTCCTAAATTTTTCAATCATTGCTCCTGTTAATAAGGCGACACCAGCTAATAATAATCCATCTGCTGTCATGTCAATCTTATCATAAAGTGTAAATTTTGCTAATAATTTTATTTTCGCACCATAAGCAATTAATGCTAATTTGGCAAAACCACCAGAAAAAATCAAAAACAAACCAGCTATCCTTTTAGAAGATTTAGCCCCTCTGTCATCCTCGATGAAATTTATTAATCCTGCTATAAATTTATTCATAATTAAACCTTTATTAATTCAAAATGTGGTAGATCAAAAAATGTTTGATCTTTAAAGTCATTATCAGAATCCCAATCACCACCCCATCTTAATTTATGGGTGATTTTACCTTCTTCTAATAATTTCGCTGCTACGCTCTTCATTACACCTGCTAAGAAATGAAATCTATTCTTATCATTCCAGTCTATTTTGTATGGTGCTATGTCAACTGCCAATGATAATGGTTGCTCATCTGACACTTGATGTTTAGATTTTTTATTAACACCATCTAATTTTGATTTCCCTTGTGTAAAATATTCCATTTGAGTTTCTTGAGTTCGTGATCCTTCAAGAATGGTGAAATCATAAACTTTAATAGCCTCATCAAGGATCAACTGTAAATCCTTATGACAAGTTATTTTTTTACTATGTGATCTTCTTCCAAATTTATAACTCATTCTCTACCCTCAAAAATATTTTTTAATAATACGAATATATCGTTACCAAAATTAACCACACTAGCAAAAATACTACCGCAAGCTAATACAAAACATAATCCAAACTTCCAGTATTTAACTTTCATATTCAGATTATCTACTTCACCATTAAGGCGATTAATGCTACCTTGCATTTCTTCAGCTTTGGCTTGAACCCTTTTTGAGTTCTCTTTTAAACCATCACCTAAATTTTTTACTGAAGTATTAATACTACCTACTTCTTTATTCAGATCAAGCAACGCTTTTTGGATCTGTGCATTTTGAAAGTCGTTATCTGACATTGGTTTTTGTAAATTTAAAATTGCGTCCATTTTCTTGTTAAATTGTTCCTGACTTTCGATACCAAATTTTGAATCTCAATATTTGTCTCCGATAAGGCATTCCCTAGTTTGAGTAGATCAAGTATAATTTCTCTCTGCTCTTCATCACGAATCGCAGATTGCATCCAAGTAACAGCACAAGTCCTATTACCCTTTGTAACTTTAGCTACTTCATGCAGCTGACCAGAACGATATAAAACACAATCACCCTTGTTCAATTTCACTTTATTCGTACTATCACCATCATAAATCACCAATTCACCACCTTCATATTCTGATGGATCACTTAAAAAAACTGTCATTGATAAATCACAACGAACATACTTTTGAGATTTTGGTAAATATCTCATTGGTCTGTCAATATGTTTTCCGTAAAAATGCCCTTCAGAATGGGAATTTAACATCGGATAAATTACATTGACTGGTATGATAATATTTTGTATATATTGATTATTAGAAATTTGATCCATGATAATTTTATTTATCTGGTTCATCTCTAATGTTGGTTCAACACTTTGTTGATTTTCTTTAACTAACTTAGCCTTACCATGAGCAGTATTCTTCCCATCTTGCCAATTAATTTTACTGATTTTCTCATCAATCAGCTTTATTTGTTCACTTGATAAAAAGTTCTTTATTATTTTTATACTCATTTGAATCTCGAAAAAGTTGAAAAACAATTATTAAAAATACTCCATTTCTTACCAACCAACCCTTGAGCTTCACCAAGCTCAACACGATTAATTCTTTTATAAATTAAATTGTTTTTCTGCTTTTTAGCATCGAAATTTACTTCAACTAATTTTCCTCTTCTATAATAGAACTTAGATTTATCAATCACTAAGAAACAATGCCCATAAGGTGCTGTGTAGATTGTAGATAAAACTCCCCAAATAGATTTTGGGTATTTATAAACTAGATATGAATTATTCCTGACATATTTATCACCACTTTTAATAAAGAAGTTGATATATGAGCGAATAAAGACCGCTGACAAACCTAAACTTGATATTATGGATATAGTGTCTAAAACGCTATAAGGGTTATCCTGTAAGCTTACTCTGATGATATAATCAAAAAGTGCATAAGCAGAAATGTCAAATATAAGAAAAGATGCAAACTTCTTAAAATACTCCTTGTAAGAAACCTGAAGCATTAGAACAAAAGAAACACCCATCAAGGATAACAATAATGTCAAATCCCAATGAAGATATTGAAATTCATATGGAATCATATTAGCCACGAACTTCTGTGTCAAAAGTAATAAACCAACAATGGAAATAACTATTAATTTTATCATGTGTCTCTCTTCGGTAATTTTTCATTAGCAAAAGCTGGATCAGTTAAAATCCTGATCGGATCTTTGATAAATTCAGCATCAATTTTACCTCTTGCAGTTGGTAGAACGCTATTATGACGATTACCATACTTCTGTGCTTGAGCTAGTGATATTGTATTATTCCTTTTATATCCAGGTTTTGATGTACACATAATTAGCTCCAATTTGAATCATTAGTTGGGTCAAAAGCTTCTAACTGTGCTTGAGTCATAGAATCTAAAGATGCTTCTAACTCATCAGATTTTGTTCTAATAGCTTCAATAGCTGCCTTACAAGATTTAGCAGAGGTAATCACGGTTAAATCATCAGCTGTCAATACATAATCAGTGCCAGCTTTCAAAGCCACCAACTCATTATTATGAATATCTGCTACAGCTGCCATATGATTTCTTTGCTTCCATTCTGGGTATGCTGCAACAATTCTTATATTAGCCTCATTTTTGATGCCTGCCACTTTAGCAGGTTTTATTCCAGCATCATGCTCTACCGCTCTTGCTTCTAATTCAGCAATTTCTTCGGCAGTCATATCAACTTCTACACCGTTTCTTAATTTTTTAGTCATAATTTATTCCATAAACTTTTAAAGTACCTTGAGCAGCAAAATTACCACTGCTAAAATAAAACCTAATTGCATCAATAGCTGATGTTGTAGTATTTCTACCTGCACTATGAAACGATGAAGCCCAATTATCCATATGCTGCATAGTTCCAGTACCATATAACATCCCAAAGCCATTAGCTGTATCAGGTTTGTGCATAATAAAATCAGCATACGCAGTATCAAGAGAAGCACTCCCCATGTTACCAATTAATAACATAAACGCTTCTGCTGTGCTTCTGGTATAACTTGTATCCATTGATCTTGAACTAGAATGCCTGTATGTAGATGAAGTAATAAATGATGAACCATTATCAGTTGAATACCTACCATACAAATGAACAGTATCAGTTCCAGGTTTAAAATTTTCAAACCTAAACAAATAAGCATCATAAGAGCTAGATAAATCAGTAACATCAATATTTGCAACCGCTGTGATAGATGTTTCAGAAATTTTAGTATATGTAATTGCTAAAGCAGCCAAGTCAGTCTCAACAGCAGCAGCATCCGCTTCTACAGCAGCTAAATCTGCTTCAGTAGCAGTCAAATCACCTTCAATTGATGCCACATCCGCTTCTACAGCAACTAAATCAGCAGCTGTTGCTGTAGCATCTCCCTCGGTTGTTGTAGCATCACCTTCAGTAGCTGCTAAATCACTCTCAACTGACGAAAGATCAGTCTCAACAGCACCTAAATCACTTTCAGTAGCAGCAGCATCTGCTGTGGTTGTAGTCGCATCACCTTCAGTAGCAGCTAAATCTGCCTCAACTGAAACTAAATCAGCAGCAGTAGCAGTAGAATCACCTTCTGTGGAACTTAAATCTGTTTCAACCGCACCAGCATCACTTTCGACAGCACTATAATCACTTTCGACAGCACTATAATCACTTTCTACTGAAGCTAAATCTGCTTCAATCGCTGTATTATCAGCTTCTACAGCTGTTAAATCACTTTCTGTTGCTGTAATAAATTGATCAAAATCTAAAATCTCACTCCACTTATCAGCAGCTAAATCTGTAGCAAAAACACCAGCAGTATGGGCTTCTAATGCCCTGTAAACTTTGTTACTCTCGTAAACTGTGTCATTTGCTTCATATTCAGTACCAGTTACCCAATCAGCAGCTGGATTTACACCGATTGTAACCTCACTTTTTAACTGATCATTACCCACAGAGTTGTTAGCTAGAGCATTATCTGAACGCTGAATTGCACCCAAATTAGCGATTAATTCATCTGTAGTAGTTTGAAGGGCATTAAATTCGATCTCTAACTTATCGGCAGGCAAAGGGGTTGTTGGATTGCTTGATTGAAACGATGTAAAATCATATGCCAGAGCATAAGGTGTCGGGGCTGCCATAATAAATTCAAGTTAAATTTTTGCAAAAATTTTATATGATTAAAACTTTATTAGTTTGTTAGGATAAAGTCAATATCAAAAGTATTTTAAAATTTGAAATTTTATTTTTGGAAAAATGGATAGGGGGTCATGTACAAAAAAACGAATTATTTGTACACGTTATTTTGATATGTACATAAAATCACCCTTTTCTTTACATGATCTAAATTTCAAAAGTTTTTCTCGACCACATATTTTGTCGGTTTGGGTGGCACGCTTCCCGACTGAAACTGTCCGAGCCCCCCCTAGGGGTCGGGATCGCCTCTAAGGGTGGTTATTTCAGTTGGTAACTGCCTTACATAGGCACTTGCAAAGCTAGCTAACTCAAGAGGTCATCTAATGGATCATCTTTAACTTGCTCGCTTTCACCTTCGATAATGTTAATTGGTTTGGCTCTATTGATTGCTTCCTTTTGTAGGTCTTGCAAGCGTTGCTGTAGCTCCGAGGCTGTCATATTACTAGGGCTCTTGTCAATATTACCCTCTGCATCTAATTTTAATCCTGTATAATGTAGTAATTTATCACTTGCACTTACTCTTGATTGACTTGCAGCTTTTTTATCTTGTGCTACTTCGAGCAAAGTTTGAATGGCTACCCTTGCACCCCTTCCGCCCAGTTCTGACAAGGCTTGCGAGCGTTGCCAATCCTGAAATATTGCACTAGAAAACACCGCTTGCACTTCAGAATGTGTCGCCTTTGTCTTGGTTTGTACCTCTTTTGAGCTAAAACCACGGTCAAGTAATTCTGCTATTTTGTGCCTTTTTCCTTTGAAAATGTTTAATTCTTTACTCATAACCTAAAAATTGAAAAAAAAGTTGATAACTCCGACATAATAAAACAAAGCTCCGACAAAGTCAATTTAAAGAAATATTAAAATAATTGAAAAAACTACTTGACAACTCCGACAAAGTCCGTCATAATATGACATATAACTTGAAAAAGTTATTTAAACTTTATTAACTTTAATCAAAATAATATCATGATCTTAACAAATATAATAATAATCGCTCTACTACTTTTAATCGCTCATTTAATAAATGTTAGTAATTCTGAACTTCGCAAGATAGCAAAGTCAAAAAATAAAAGAAAATAAGGGGTCAATATGTTTATGATAATAGCAATAGTTTTAATGTTAATCGCAATAATCTACATGATTCATGACGGTGCTGTCTTTTGGGGTGATGTTGAAAGAGTCTCAAAAGGTCTTAAAACTAAAAAATACTTTACTGAATTTAACTCAAATAAAAAATAGCTATGAAAATATTTAATAGAAAAAAACAAGAAAATAAAAGCCTCTATACTCCTAAAGAGGAGGCTTTAGTTGCTCACCTTCTAAAAATAGAATGGTCTGAAAAGGTTTCTAATCTTCTTTACATGATACAACAAAGACAAGTCAAAAGGGAGGTTAGAATTATTGAGAATAAACCAAATAAAAATGATATTAAAAACGGCTACACAAGAAAAGAATTTCCTTGGTTAGCTCAATTTAACTATTAATTAACTTTATCAACTCAAATTAAAAATATTATGGAAAATTTATCAGAAAATTACATTAACCAAGAAACAGAAAGAGCAATCGCCGAATTTTGCCCATTTGGTTATTTAGATCTAAAAGCAGCTACTACCGCAGCACTAGAGGCAGGTAAAACAAGTGATTATGTTTACGAACAAACACAAGAATTTGCTGAAAGTTGCGACATGCAAATTGATAAATGCGACCCTGTTTATTGTGTTTATGATTCAATATTACAAGAGGCTAGAAACGAAATTGAAGAACTCATTAAATATGATTTCTTAAATGATTTTAGTGGTAATGGTGAAGAAATTTATGTCTTTGGTAATTTCCTTGACACTCATTTTTTTGGTGAAGAAGGCAAAGAAGAACTAAAAACCAAACTACAAAAGGCTAAAATCAAATTAGAAGATTTAAGCGAAGCTACACAATGGTTTTTATATAATTGCCAAATTGAAGAACTTTAAACTTTATCAACTCAAATTAAAAATATTATGAAAATAGAAATTGAATTAAATACAGATAATCAAGCTTTTGAAGATGATCAAGAGATTGAAAGAATATTACAAGAGGCTGTTAAAAATATAGCCTCTGGAATTGGTCAAGGGATTTTACGAGACTACAACGGAAATAAAGTTGGTCAATTCACTACTCAAGAATAATTAATTTTATCAACTCAAATAAAAAATATCATGATTAGAACAGAAACAAAAACCTTTAAAATATATAATTTTGAAGATCTAAAAAAAGAGGCTCAAGAAAAAGCTATTGAAAAACAAAGAGAATTTGAATATGAAAATTATGATCAATCTTGGATTATTCATAATTTTGAAGAAAATTATTTATTAGATCTAGGATTCTCTAAACCTAAAACTTATTATTCTGGTTTTAATTCTCAAGGTGATGGAGCTTGTTTTATTTTTGCTAATTTAGATTTAAAAACCTTTTTAGAAAAGAATAAAATAAAATCTAAATTCCCATTATTACACAAATATAATGATGAAATTTATTTAAGGGCTCAACATGAATGCAATCATTATTATCATGAAAAAACAGTTTCTGTTTATAGTGAACTTGATAATTTAGATGTTTCTTGCTCAAGACAAAATCAAGTAATAAATGCAATAGAAAAACAACTTGAAGCTTTTGAAAGTTGGTTTGAAGAATGGAGAATTGAAGAATGTAAAAAAATCTATAAAGAACTAGAAGAAAATTTTTATTATGTAATCAGTGATGAAGCATTAAAAGAAAATATCATTGCTAATGAATATGATTTTAATGAAGATGGAACAATTTATTAACTCAAAATAAAAATATTATGGAAATTAAGAGACTATTAAAAAAGACAGTAGATATTTTAAATCAATATGATTCTGGACAAAATGGAACTTGGCAAACTCTATCAAGAGAAATAGAAAACCAAGCAACCATTAAAAAAGCTGATATAAAAAACTTTATTAAATGTAATTATGTATCTGATATTTATGAAAATGGTGAAGTTATTTTACAAGAAAACTTTGAATTTATGAATTTAAGGGATGTTGTAAAACTAATAAAAGAAGATGTTGAAAACTTTTGCAGGTTTTTACACTTTCAAGGAATAATCATTAAATAAAATCATCATGTTACATTTATTAAAAAAAATATTTGAATTAATATCACTTTTCTTCTTCATATGGCTTATTTCTAAAATGTTAAGCCTCTAAACTAAAACAACTAACCAATTATAACCGTTTAACCTCAAAATGTAGGTTAAACGGTTTTTTTATTTCTTCTTTTTCCTCTTTTGCCATAACGGACTTAACTCATTAAAGTTTTTACGCCCATTAGCGAACTCTGGGAAGCCCTTATAGGGTTTTTTTGTACTCTGGTACACAAACGCAACTCTTCTTGCTTTGTCGCCTCTTAAAAACTCTGGTGGATATGCTCTATTAATATAACCTTTTTTAACTAGCTCCCAAACTCTTGTGCGAATAGAATAAAATTGATGATAATCTTTATGATCTGGTGGTAAATATTTAATTCCTAAAGCTTCCCTAATCTGTTTTAATGTTCGCCATTTTCCATCATCTAAAAAAAACATTATTCTTTCACCCCAAGTATAATTTTTAGAATCAAGTAGAATTTCTTTTTTGTCCATGAAATAATTCTTATGAATTGATAATTTAAAGTTGAGAAAATCTTAACCATAAAAACTGTAGAAAGCAAGTTTCAAAAATTTTGACCCCCCACCTATTTTTACCCAATTATTCAACTAAAAATTTTACCCCATCTCACGCACAAGTGTATATATACTATATACACTTGTGCACGTGTGCATGAATTGGGCTCGACCAAAAACCAACTTGTGCATGATTTGTGCACGTTGTGCACGTCTCTCGCAAGCCAGTACCAGTAAGGCTTCAGAAAAAATCATCAACTTGTGCATGATTTGTGCACGTTGTGCACATAGTAGGTTTGACGGGGTTTAAAAACACTAAAAAAAATATCCGACAAACCTATCCAAACACCGTCTATGCACAAGTCAAAAAAAACCCCGACACAGCCCTTCAAGCCAGTACTAGTAAGGGTTCACCAAAAAACGTGCACAACGTGCACAAGTCGTGCACAAGTACCCCTCATGCAGCCAGTGTTTATAAGGCCTCACAGCTTGTGCACTAAAAATGACCAATAATAATCACCCATAAATCACCTAATCACCCACCTTAAAATTAATTTAAAATAAACACTTGACATCTACGACAAAGCCCGACATAATAAGAAATGTAATTAAGCAGTTACCTATGTAAAAAAGTGTAGAAGTTAGGTTCTAAAAATCTCACCCCCCACCCTTTTAAACATAAAAACTGAACAAATTACTAACTTTATTATCAACTTTATCAACTCAAATTAAATAAAATTATGGAGATTATAGTCATATCAATATTAGCAATTATTATTGGATTAATAATTGGTGCTTTCACAGATTGGGATAATCCTCTTGGTCCAGTCTTAATCTTACTTAGTATATTAGTCTTAGGTGGATCTACGATCGGTTACATTGGATCATCTAAAACTGCTAAATTTATAAATAATAAGTATGGAACTAATTACACGACTCAAGACATTTTTTGGAATGAAAAGTTAATTATGTCAGAACTTAAATTAGATGATAAAGTCATAGACAATAGCTCTAAACTTAAAATCGAACTAGAACAGAAATAGATTACTAACTTTATCAACTCAAAATAAAAATATTATGAAAGTATGGACAACTAAAGATGGCAGGGAACTGCTAATATCTGAAATGGAAACAGATCATATTAATAAGACAATTAGTCTTTTAAGGAAATCCAGTAATCCAATGGCAGATAAATATATCAAAGTTTTTTGTAAAGAATTAGACAGGAGGAAACTAGAGGTTAAATTTGACAAATATCCTGGTGATTCATTTAAAAGAGCTAAACAATGTCCGCCTACTATTAAACATAACATAGGAGATAAAAATGAATAATTTATTTACTCAAGTTCAGGAACGCAGACAACAATTAATAAGAAAAGGTTATCAATCTAGTACATTTGTGATGATAACAAATTCATTTACTATGCTGGCTATACTAAAAGATGCTATGCAAGATGAGGAGCAGATTAAGGATTACAAACGTACTAAGACCTTCTATGGTATGAATGTTGTGATTATAAAGAGTGATAACTTTGATCACAACAGGCAAATATATTTTGAAATATTTGAACAAATAAATACTGAATTGAGAAATTAAACAATCTCCCAAGTAACATCACCAGCCTTCATAGAAACTACCTTACTTGACACTACATTTTTGTTGAGTAAGGCGTTTCGCCAATTAATAATATTATTTCTTTTCGTACAAACATTATCTGCTTGAATACCTACAGTGATGGGTTTATCTATTACTAGCTGATCTATTATATTTTGTTCTAAAATAACTTTTTCCTTGATAAGATAATCTAACCAAGCGTTCACTAGGTTCTGATGACCGTCACCACAATTACTAGCAAGATAAACAGCAAAATACATTCTTTTATGCTCTGGTGATAGTGAATCAACCTGTGATGGGATAATTGATGCGAACTCATGATCACCTTCTAAGACTACACTACATGAAGTAATTGGGTCGCCCTCACTATCTACACCTAATTCAACCACATTAAGACCAAATTTGATCTTAGTACCAGTTTCACCATCTCTTTGTTTCTTCACAATCATTTCACGATGGTATCTAGTGCCTTGAAGTTCTGATTTGACCTCAAATTCTGTATCTGTGGCGGCTCTGAGTGAGCTATGACCCCTAGCACCAGCAGCCTGATCTTTACCGCTGTGATGAACGATTAGAACAGCAGTTTTGGCTAATTCTTGAATTTGTTTAATGTTGGTAATAAATGCACCCATATCTTCAGATGAATTTTCATTACCACCTGCAAAGGTGGTAGCTAAGGTATCAACCACAACCATTCCAACGTCATAACCAGTTTCAGCTTTAATTTGTTTAGTCATTTTAGTAATGTCGCTAACATCATCTCTTTCTTTAGTTGGTTTTTCTAGGAAATTTACACCCATTGTGATGTAGAAGAATGGAACTTCTTTTGTTGAGGCGTTTATAATATCCAATCTCTTTTTAGCTGCTAAGATACGTTTTCCAGCAGATCCGCCAGCTTCAGCAAAAACATAGATGATTGCCTTTTTCTTTGGTATTTTATATTCACCCCAATTTTTACCCATTGCGAGGTGAAGTGCTAAATCTAAAGCCATGAAAGACTTACCAGTATTGGATTGACCATATAAAACTGACATTGAATTTTCATCAATTAAATTCTTAACGAGAGGTAAACCAGAAGTTATTAAAGAAGCATCAACATGTGAGAATCTTTTGAGCCTGATTGGGCTTGGTAAACCATTTTGATCAATGGTTGGTTCTGGTGGTAATAATTGTTTCATTATTTCATCTGCACCCTCAATAGCCATTCCATCAAGTGGGTTATCTGCTCTAGCGAATGATCTATTAATTTCACGTGCCGTGAGTTCTTTACCCTTACCGTGAGGAAATAACCACATTGCGGTGGCAGTTTCGTTAATATCCCACCCATTTGATTTAAGAATAGAAGCAAGTGCAAAATCATATTCAGATCTTGATGGTTTTGTTGTGGTTTTCATCATCAAAGATTTCAACTTCTGGTCGGTGTTCATCGTGTCGATAAACTTTTGCTTTGTTTCTGGAAAATCAGCCCAAGTTGATTCTTGTTTTAAGTTTGCGAAATCAGCAGAAAGATCAACCTGATCATATTCTGGTGCTTTTTGTGGTGTGCAGATATTCTTTAAATTATCCCAATTGTGGCGTTTTTGTGAAGCGTAAAGAACAGTAGCTAGAGATTCTTTTCTACCTTTAGCTAATTTAAGTTTTGTTGGTATGTTAGTAGTAAACGGCAACCTTAATATTCTATCAATATTTTGTACAGCATCGGTGTTGTATTTTTGTGCAAGACCTCTTCCATATTCTTCAAATCCTTTAGTATTACCGTTATCAAGTGTTTCACCCTCATATGTAGATTTAACTGGCATTGCGTTATCTAACAACCAAAGAGCCTGATGACCATTACCAGAATCAACAATAAATGTTGGTTTTAATTCTTGCTGATTGAGTTCTTTTGAGAGTTTTGATAATCTGATTCTTTCATCATTAAAATCTTTATCCTTATGTGGGTCAGCATCAATAAAGAGAGCGTGAATTTTCGCAACATGATCTTTTGTAAGTTTATTATTTGGAGCAGTAGAATATGGCTCATTGACCATATAATAAATATTAGATTTACCATTATGGGTTTTGATAAAATCTAATAATTCTGGTGAATTAATTTCTTTAGTAATTCCAATTGGAGAACCACCCATAGGTGGAATTGCAACAAGATTCATATAACCTTTTGGGCGTAGTAATTTCAGGAATTTTAACGCTCTTTTGTCATTATCTACTTTCGTCATATTATTCATCTGTTGCATATTTAATATTAAGCTGATGTAGTACCGAATCCAAACATACTTCGATTCACGTTATAAACAGCTCTTTGTTTTTCTAATTGATCTTCTAAATCTTGTTCAAAGTCAAAATTGAAGTCTGCTAAATATTCTTTAGCTTTATTTAAAATCTGGCTTTGTTTATCTAATTCTGCTAAATTAGTCATGATGTCATTTTTCTTTTGATCCAAATTTTTCATGAAAATATTAACAGAAATTTTTGTGCTTTTATGGGTTAATTTATCCTCAAAAATTTCATGTAATTTATTAATTCGCTCAATCATAGTATTTTGCCTGGAAACTTCTTCTTTCAACTTATTCAGATTATCTGTTATAGATCCACGCATTTCTCTGATGAAATCTATTTTAAGTATTTGCTCTGGTGTATATTTAGCGAGCATTTGGTCAATAAGTTCATTTAGAAGCCTGTTAGCCTTACTTTCAATATTATCTTGTGATGGCATCTCATCACCATATTCATCATAATATTTGCGTTTCTGTGGATCAGCAAGAAGGGCATAAGCAGAAGAGGTTTCTTTAAATGCTTTCTCATCACCACCTACATCTGGATGCTCTTTCTTAGCTTTATTTCTGTAAGCCTTTTTGATTTCTTCAGGTGAAGCATCTTTTGGTACATTTAAAGTTTTGTATGGATTTTTTTTGTTCATTTTATTTATCGTAAATTGATCCTTTAATATCTACAATAGGGGCATTTTCTATTGGTTTTTGTTTAGTTTCTTTCCAGTTTGCTAGAAAATTCTCTTCAGGAAGTTCTATAAAACCTTTTCCTATTTGAACATTCGTGGTATAATAAATAGTACCGTTCTCAATCTTCTTGATTGTGGCTACTGATTCATCCCCACTTACCATATAAAATTTTTGACCTACTTTCATTTTAGTTTTTCCTTCAGTTTATTTATTTCATCATATCTTGGTTGTAACTCTTCTTCTGTTGCTCCTATATGACGAATTTGTTCAATTACTCTTTTTATAGATTCTATTTTGTATTTTATGTATTCTTCGAGTGTTTGTGACCATAGATTTATCTCACAAATAATTTCACCAGAAACAAAAAAATCTTTACCGCACTCATAACATTCATACTCTTCCTCACTTACTTCATCCCCCTCCCATTCATAATCTAGTTCTGATTCACAATAAGGACATTCTACTTTTTCTGTCATAATATAATAAATTTGAGTTAATAACTTCAAAACAATTTAATCTTGTTTTAATGGAAATGTCCAGTAAAAGTTTTAGTTAATTGTTTGATTGATTGGTTCTTCCTCTATCAACACAAGCGAGGTGTAGTTGTAGAACCTTCCAATTATTTTTTTATTCTCATAAAAGGTGACACAAACATAATCATTTTCTCTTTCTTCAATCACTTTTGTAGCTTGAAGCCCAAATCTATTACCTGAACTGTCTATCAAGAAGAATTTTTGTTTTGTTTTTGATATTGTTGTTTTCATTTTAGAATAGGTCATCGAGGTTAATATCGTCAGTAATTTCAGCATAACCAGAACCGATTGGTTCTAATTCTTTACCAGTCATTTTTTTGAGCCAAGAAATTGCACCACCTTCAACTAATCTAGTATATTTACAATGTGATGAGGTGGCAGCAAGAACAGATGAGCCATCTTTATTTGGGTCTAATAATGGTAAGTACCTTTCTGGTACGTCACGCCAATTCATAACCACAAATTTGATAAGTTCATCATTCTCTGCATCAGATAATACTGATTCGCTTCTATGATAGTAAAGGTAGGCTGACATTAGAATTTGTCGGCATGCTAAATCTATATTCATTTTGCTTCTCTTTTAACTCTTCTTGGTCTTGATATTTCCAATGATCTATCAATATTATCATCTCTAACTGAATCTTCTAATGAATTTAGCTGTGACCTTAATTGGGTTATATCTGTAATTAATGCGTTTTTTATGAGATCACTCATGTCTTCTAAGTCTATATATCTTATCGTGTCTAATAACTGAACATTATAATCAATGTCCTGCATCACTTCAGTCATTGTTCTTGGGATTTCTATCTTATTTGTCATTGCATTTAATAATTTGAGTTGTTAAAGTTAATGGATATTTCCAGTTGAATAATAAAACAGATGATATTATATTACAAGTAGCTTTTGTAAGAAATTGGTAATAACCATAATGAAAATTTTAAAATGAATACTGTACCCTCACATAATACATTGATAGCTGATATTGATAAGTACCTTGAAAAGACAGGTATGAAAGCACATAAATTTGGTTTAAAATACCTAAATGATTCTGGTGCTGTTTTTCGCATAAGATCAGGTAATAACCCACGTTTATCTACTGTTCAAAAAATCTATGAAATAATTGGAAAAGAAAATGAAGATCATGATAATAAATAGAAAGACTGGAAAAGAATTTAAAGATGTGCAGGTCGTAACTTATTCTTCATTGACCGATACTATTTATATTACAACTAGCGAAACCTTATCAAATCCATATGGCGTAAAGACCGCCTACAAATTAGATGATGTCGAAATTTTAATCTCAAACAAGGAATAAATATGTTATTAGCACTTGACTTAGGTACTAAAACTGGATGGGCCACTTATGATGGTAATGAAATCAAATCTGGTGTAGTGAATTTTAAAGCTGGTAAGTATGAGAATACTAATGCTAGGTATTTTAAATTTAGAACATGGTTAAGTGAAATTAACCCAACTCCAACACATATTGTTTATGAAGCTGTCAGGAAGCATGTAGCAACTGATGCTGCTCATGCCTATGGTGCTTTTATGGGTAATTTGATTTCATGGTGTGATGAATATGTAGTACCTTGCAATGGTGCAGATGTTGGTACTATCAAGAAATTTTGGACTGGAAAAGGTAATTCAAATAAGATTGCTATGATCGCAGAAGGTCATAAAC
>Ga0222718_10000445_pt1 | contig 42367 bp, 65 predicted proteins | sample C33_27DmetaG_FD_165045 | JGI IMG/M metagenome (GOLD analysis project Ga0222718, IMG submission 165045) | Estuarine water microbial communities from San Francisco Bay, California, United States - C33_27D | ecosystem: Environmental > Aquatic > Marine > Unclassified | place: USA: California...
GCCAGACTTGCACGTGCAAGAACAAAAAATAGAAAGACAAGACCAAATGATTAAGTTATACGAAGCAGACGAAGCACTAAAAAAGAAAGCAGATAAGTCTGGTATTTCTTATGGTACTCTCAAAAAAGTTTACAACCGTGGCGTTGCCGCTTGGAAGACTGGTCACAGGCCAGGCACTACTCCTCAACAATGGGGATATGCAAGGGTAAATGCCTTTATAGTTAAAAAGAAAAAAGGTGGTCTGAACCACGACAAGGATTTAGCATAATGATATCGTTCCAACAACTAATAGAAAAAACTCTCACTCCTGCGGAAAAGAAAAAACGTGAGGAGATTGCGAAAGCAATGGAGAAAGACAACCCAGATATGCCTATGGATAAGAAAATGGCAATCGCTACTGCAACTGCAAAACGTGTTGCAGAGAGTGACTTTGAACCCCATATGATGTATGACCCAAAGACTGGTAAAGGTTATAAAGCAAATAAACCTGAAGACCACGTGCGTATGAAGAAAATGGGTTATACTCACGAGAAACCTGAACTCAAAGAGAACTATCGAACTCTTGCACGTAAAGGTATGGGTACAGAAACTAAAGGTCAAGTAAAAGTCGGTCAAGAAATGGACTTCTACGAAACTGAACGTGGTGATAAGTTATTTGGAAAAGTCATTAAGGTAAGTCCAACTGGATATATTGTTCAAGCTATGGAACGTGGCAACAACAAGAAATATTCTTTTAGATATCATGACCGTGCAAAAGCGAAGAAACTTTTATCTATGAATGAAGACGGACAATACGTATCACCTTCTCAAATGACTGACAAACAAAAGGCAGATTTAAAAGCAAAACAACAAGCAGAACGTGAACGCAGAATGCGTCAAATGAAGATGGGTCAAAAAGATAATGAAGAAGAACGTGCTAGAAAGCAACGTGAGAGAGAAAGACGACTCAAACAGTACGCAGGAAAAAAAGAATCAGTTAATGAAGACGGTCATAATGATGTAGAGTCTATGAAGAATAAAGTCAAGACTGCTATGTCTGCACTTCAAAAAATGAATACAGAACTTGGTAAGTTAGGTGACCAAGAATCTCTACCAACGTGGTGGACAAATAAGGTTGCTGTTGCAGTTGATAAACTTGACGGTATGGCAGATTATATTGATACTCAAGTAGAATCTGTTAATGAAGCTGTAAATTATCACACAAAAATATCTAATATTAACATTGCAAATGCAATGAAAAATAATAGAATGTTAAAGAAATATGTAAATTTAGTGCCTGGCAGTGGAACATCGGACACATATGAGATTGCAAATTTATTATCAAAGAAAATGAAGAAATTCGGTTTTGATAAAAAAGAAGTAAAAGCAATCGAAGATGTTATGCAAACTGCATTCGCTACTAATGAATCATTTAAACCTACTATGATTAAAGACTATCCACGAATTATAGATTTCTATATTCAATTTAGAGGTGGTAAAGGTGATAGAATTACTTCACCTGATAATAAAAAAGATTATGAAAAAGCATTGAAACTAACTCAAGCTTTTATGAGAAAAAATAAAATCACATCTAAATTAGAAACAGGAACACCTGAACAAGGTTCAAGTGCTTATAAAATTGGTTTGGTACTTGACAAGAAAAAACCAGAGTGGAGAGTAGATTTAAGACCTTTGGTTAATCAAATTGCAAAACTTAAAACTGCTGAAGACCACGGTGGTGGATATGATAAACCACTAAAAGAAGGTAAATCATTTAGTAACATTATGGAAGTGTCTCAACAAGCCCAAATTAGAAAAGCAATAGACATTGCATCTTCAATGGGTGGTAATATGACAGGTGCAGTTAAAAGAATCGAAGCAATCAAAAAAGGTTTGTCAAAAAATAAGAATGTAGCAAAAGCATTACGATTAGCAAACGAAGAAGTCATTTCAGAAGTCACTGATAAAGAAATCAATGCAATGAAACAACTTTCAAAAGATGCAGAAAAGATTAAGAAAAATTATCAGAAGATTGTAAACATGGGTGACAAGGAACTCAAAGATAAAAAGTATAATAAAGAATACGAAGATATCTTACAAATGTCACAATCAGTATTATCATTGATTGGTAAACTTTCAAATCAAAAAATGATAAACAAAGAATCATTAGAAGAAAAGTTATCAAAAGCAGACTTGAAAATGATTGACATGATGTATGACAAGAAGGGCAAACTTACAGACGTAGGTAAGGCAGTCATGAACTATAAGCCAGGCGATAACATTCAAAAGATTGTTCAGAACTTGAATAAAAAAGAAGCAGTCTCTCCTGCTCAACAAGCTGCGATTGCAATCTCTAAAAAAGAGAAAGGTGAGAAACCTTTAAAAGAATCTATAAACCTTGACGAAGATGTTTCGAGTTTTCTCTTAACTGGACTAACAGCTTTTATGGGAGTAAATGCAGTCGCATTTATAGGTCTTATAGCATCCGAAATGGCAGGAATTGATATTATTGGTAAAACTGAAAAAGCAATAGAAAACATAAAAAGTAAATTCAAAAGAAATAAAAATTATAAACCTTCAAAAAGTGAACTAGAAACTCTTAAAAAAGTTGGTCAGGAAATTAAAAAGAAAGACCCCAGTGCATATAAAAAGGCACAACAAAAAGCAAACAGCATGAAAGAATCTCGTGCAAGACGTGACGCAATGCGTGGTATGAGTTCTGACCCTGACTTTCAACCTAAAGGTTTTAAAGATATTAGGGCAACAGACGCTGACCGTAAAGCTGCATCTAAAAATGTATTAATGCAAATACGTAAAGCAACTGACTTACCTAAAGGTGGTGAGATTGAATTCCCTTCTGGTAAGAAAGGTAAGATATCTCAAGCAGACGCAAAGAAAGTTGATAAAATGTTTAATGTATTAAAGAAACCTCAAGATAAAGAGAAGTTTCAAAAAGTGATATCAAAGGATTTAAACTCTATTAAGAATTTATTAAAACGATTAGGTAGATAATCTCGTGGCAAATTCGCACTACTTAGAAGGGATGGAAATCAACCTCGCAAGAGGTTTGATAAAAGGTGCGTCTGTAAGAAATATATTTGGAACTACAGCAGGTGCATCAAATATCGTCACTACTGAGTTTAGAACACCGTGGGAAGTCGCAGGAAATTATGCGTTTCCAAGTTCTGCTCTTACAATGGATGTTGTAAGTAGTAGTGCAAGTGATACAGCAGTTACTATATTAATTATTGGTCTTGACGCAAACTATAATACAATTCAAGAAACTTTGACACTTAACGGAACAACAACGTTAACTACATCAAATCAGTACTTTCGTATTAATGATGTTATTACGACTGTTGGTAATGCTGTTGGTGATATTACTATTTCAAATAGTGCAGTAACATATGCAAAGATTCTTGCAGGAACAGGAAGAAATCAGGCAGCAATATATACCGTTCCAGCTGGTCATTGTTTCTTCTTACAACGTATTGATGCGTTTTGTACGGACGCTAATGGTGGTAAGGCAGCAAGATTTAGAAACTTTATAGAAGCATCAAATGGACGTGACCTTAGAGTTGCGGATACAACATTCTTTGAGAATATGAATATTCAAAGACAACTTCCATTTAAGTATGATGAGAAAACAGATATCGCACTTCAGTTGAGGTCATTATCTGGTTCAGTTTTTGGTTCAGTTTTTGCTGAAGGTATTCTAGTAAATGAGGACTTAATATAATGATTAAGTTTAAACAATACCAAGAAGTATATGAAGAGATATCTGAGATATCTGAAAAGGCGCTTTTAATAACAGATTTTAATGATGCGATTGAATTTGTATTAAAAGATTTAAGAACAAAATTACAAAACGATATTAGGCATAACAAAATGAAATTTGTTAACCAAATAGCTGCCCACGTTAAAAAACGACTAAATAAGAAAATGCAAGGTAAGGGTAGAGTTGCGGTAGAAAACATATGAAAACATTTAAAGAAATTAACGAAAGAATTCAAGTCGCTAAAAAAACTAAATTCACTGGTAAGACTTTTAATCAGAGAAAAGAAGTGACTAACGTGAAAAAGATTATCACTTCCGTCAATAAACTCGCAAAGGATATGAACAGTTGGCAATATACTGGTGCAGTTTTAGGCCCTCATAAAATATATGACGCACTAACGCAAGTAGAAAACGAGTGTTATGACCATATAATTGATATCGAAGACGGTAAGTATGACGGTGAGATTGAAACAGAATCATAATGCCTAGAAATTATAAAAAAGAGTATGAAAATTATCATTCTCGTCCTGACCAAAAAAAGAAAAGAGCCGCTCGTAATGCCGCTCGTAAACTATTAAAGGGAAGGAAAGAACTTACTGACGAAAAAGACGTACATCATAAGGATAATAATCCATTAAATAACGATAAATCTAATTTATCTATTGTATCACAAAAGTATAATAGAAGAGAACCTAGACTGAGGACAGAAATGAAATCATTTAACCAACATTGTGACTGCGGAACAGAATCCTCACTAGTAGAGAGTAATGTATATCGTGTTGGTTCAGAAATGTATTTTGCATACTGGAGAGACCTAAGAGAACAATACTACAAAGGTGAGATTAATATTGACCCAAGTGAGGTTGATATTATGGAATCTGACCTTGGTGAGTTTGCAACATTCAACGGTGAAAACGTTGCATTGGACTGTATCTTTGAAGAGGAAGAAAAGAAACCTCTGGGTAAACCAATGCGTGGTGGGCCGAAGAAATACTATGTGTATGTCAAAGACCCATCTACAGGAAACATTAAGAAAGTGTCGTGGGGTGATACAACTGGACTTAAAGTTAAGTTGAACGACCCTGCTGCTCGTAAATCATTCGCTGCTCGTCATAAGTGTGACCAACAGAACGATAAGACAAAAGCAGGATACTGGGCATGTAGATTGCCTCGTTATGCAAAACAATTAGGACTATCTGGTGGAGGGTCATTTTTTTGGTAAAACCTTATACTGAACTTAAACTTCGTAATGGTAAAATAAGGGTTTTTAGAGAGGACGTAAAAGAAGAAGATTTAATCTGGCATAGAGACCTCAAAGATAGAACTCTTGTAGTACTAGAAGGATACGGTTGGCAGTTACAGATAGATAACGAAATACCTATGGACTTATTGCAAGGACATAGTTATAGTATTGTAAAGAATGAATATCACCGATTGATTAAAGGTGAAGGTGATTTGGTTATTAGAATATATGAAGATAATTAATTTATTATATCGTGGTGGAGCAGGTGGTGAATTCTTTGGTGGACTTTTAGTAAAGCACCCAGAGATTGCAACCAAAGAACTCCAACACGACCCAAAAAAGGAACGGTGGCATTTAGAAAGAGATGATTTGATATCAAGTCATTTTAAAATGGGTGCTAAAACTCCGAACTGGGATAAGAACTTGTGGAATCTAAGGTTAGACCACGGATATGGTTTTCCTAAACAACCAGAGTTCTGGACTGATTATCTTTGGAATGATTGGAAAGAAACTAGGACGGTTATATTTAAATCAAGGACTGAAGCAAGTCTTGAATATACCCAGAAACTAGCACAATTAAAGTTAGGACTTAAACCTGACGATGAAGATTCAAATATTATGAAAGGATTAATAGAGAGTAATCTCTTTAATGTTGAAGAATTTTGGGATAGACCGTGGCAATCAGACGCATATTATTTTAATATGTTTATGGAAATGATACCTGAAGACCACGATTGTTTAATTATAGACCCTTGTGAGTTGTTACATAGTAACAAAGTTATATCAAGGGATACTTTGGAGGAGGTCATTGATTACATAGGTATAGATAATAGTCTATGTGATGAATGGGAAGAAACAATAGAAAGTTATAGAGTTAAGAATAAAACTCTTATAAATAACACTATAATCTAATTAAATGGGAAACCTGAGATGGCAAGAGAAACTCAAACGGATAGATTAAACCGTATTGAAGAGAAAATTGACAAATTATCGGAAGCAATGATTGCTCTTGCTCGTGCGGAAGAGAAACTTGTTGCGATAGAAAGAAACAATCATAACAACTTTGACCGCATGAACAGATTTTCACAAAAACTAGATGATATAGAAAAGAAGGTTGATGACAACGCAAGAACTGTCTCAATCATAAATAAAGTAGTTTACTTAATTTCAGTTGCCGTGATTGGTACAATTGTAAATTACTTCTGGATGTAACGGAGAACATTAATGAAAACATCTGATATAAAAAGACTAGGTGAAGCTTGGTTAAAGGTTACATCTGGCGAATCCCTCGAAGAAAAGAAAAAACTCGACCCTGTTAACGACAAGGAAAACGACAAAAAATTCAAAGACCGTAAGGACAAAGACATTGACAATGATGGTGATGTAGATAGTTCTGACGAGTATCTCCACAAGAGACGTGCCGCTACTGACGATGCGATTGACGGTGGTAAGAAACCTGCTAAGAACGAAGGCAAAAGAGGTTTCATCAAAGCAGCTAAAGACGCAAAAGCAAAAGGTGAAAAAGATTTTGTATTCGCAGGTAAGAAGTACAACGTTGAGTCTGCTTTAAAAGAAGAAGAAGACGAGAACGGAGACGAACCTAAGAAGAAGAAACCTTTCCCACCTAAGAAAGACGGTGAAGAAAAGGATTCTGAAGAAGGTGAAGAGTCTGAAGAAGAAGACGAAGAGTCTGAAGAAGAAGACGAAGAAGAAAAAGAAATGCCTAAAGTTGCTGGTAAGAAAAACGACAAGAAGAAAGTCACATCTACAGCTAAGACTCCAGAAATCTCTAAGATTGGTGAAGATTTAGATTTAGTTGACGCAATCAAAGACCTACATCAAATGTGGGAATCTGCTGCTAAACAACAGAAGTCTAATGCAACTAAACCTGAAGAGATTGATTCTAAAGATTCTCCGAAAGCAAAAGAATTTACTTCTGCACATAAAGGAAAGTCTGAGAAGAAATACGAAGATGACGAAGAAGATGGTCACACCAAAACTTTCAAGGCACAAGGTGGAACTAAACCTAAGTCTGGTAAACGTCCTCAAGACAATCAAGCAGGTGACACCAATGTGGTCAAGTCAACCGAAGCACCTGCTAAAAACATAAAAGAAGGTGCAGTAGTAGTTGACGCAAATGCTCAAGAAGGTTCTGTATCTTTAGTTGATATGGCAAGAGAACAACTTGCAGGTAATATCAAAAACGGTAAAGAAGAGAAAGAAAAGAATCCTTTTGACGCAAGAACTAAGAAAGCAAAAGAATTTCTTGAAAGAATGGCAAGAAGAAGGTAAGAATTATGGCACTTAAACTATTAGGAGCACAATCCGCATTAGGAGTTGGAACTGGAAACGGTTCTAGTTTCGCCAATGCATCCGCAGTACGTGTAGTAAATCCCAGTGCAACAAACTATGTTGTTTCAGTAGAAACTTCTGGTAATGTTCTGGTTGGTTCGTTTACACTTTGTGCTGGCGAATCTGAAATTATCTACAAAAATACTACAGACGAAATATTTGCTACTAATGCTGCTGTCTTAGGTGCTGCTGTAGGATTCAGTCACTAAATTATAGTAGGAGATATTATGACTATAAAAGCCCCCAACTGGTGTGAAAACGCAGTCCCAACATTAAATGGATGGGAAGACCCTAATACTGGAGAACTATATGTCTCTGGTGGATTCACCCAAGAACAGATTGATGAGTTTCACGGTGTTAAACCTAAGAAAGTTCTGAAAGAAGTTCCAAAACCTAGAAATAACTTTAAAAAGACTGCTCAAGTTTTAACTGAAGCACCTATTGGTAACAAGTCTCTAGAAGAGATGACCAAAGTAGAGTTAGAAGCATTAGGTCGTCAACACGGTATTGAACTAGACCGTAGAAAAAATAAATCAACATTGATTGAAGAAGTCAGCGAAATTATTGACAATTAATTAAAGGGGACACATCGTCCCCTTATACATAACTATATGATGAAACTGACAAAAGACAATATTGTTTTATATGCTGCCCAGAACTATCACAATCCTAAATGTATTGATAGTGAAGAGTTCTTTGAAGACTTAAAAAGATTTAAATATATCAAACGATTACTCAATCGTTATAGAGACAATGACGTATTGTCAGAACGTCTCATTCTCAATCACCTTATAGTTATATTCAATGTATTTGGTTATGAGGCAGGATTAAATATCCTAGAACTCAAGATTGAACTAGAACATTGGGGTGTACTCAAACCCTTTCTAATTTTTCTCAAAGCAATAAAGAACACTGAATATACCAATATTGATATGGATAAAACAGTAGTAGAAGCTTTGAGAGAAATATGATAACCCCTGACGAATCACGTTGTGGAGACTGCACCGTATGTTGTGAGACTATGGGATATACTGGTGATTGGAAGTTTGCAGACCGATACAACGAAGCAGAAAAGTATGGTGTAGACTATGGTGCGTGGAGTACTTGTAATAAACTCTGCGATACTGGGTGTTCTATTCACGAAGATAAACCACGCATATGTCAAGAGTTTTGGTGTTCTTATATTGAACATGACTTAGAAGACCATTACAGACCAAAGGACTTTGGATTCGTTGCTCATAAAAGTAAAGGTCAAATTGGTATTTTATCATTGGATAAAACATTACCACCAGAGATTCAGTATCATAACAACAAACAAAAACTAGACACATTAGTTGAAGAGATATTAGTAAGTGAAGGTAAAGAAATGTCTGTATGGTTATATACTAAACAAGGTGAATTAAAAATACGATGAAGTTCTTTATCTGCGATGACGGTAATAAGTTTACCAAAAAGACTCTTTGTGATACCTATGGTAAATGGGTATTTTTTCACGATGACAAAGTATCTGTCTATAAGGGAAAAGACTTTATTGTTCTTTATTCTGGATATCTGATTGAGGGTGATATAGAAGAAGTCGCTTCAGACTTTAGTTTTCACGAAGCAAACGGAAACTTCTTTGCAGTTAAACTGACCAAGACCGATTATGAGATAGCACTAGACTACTTTAACAATCACAAAGTATTTACTGCGGACAAGTATGGAATTGAGATTACCAATCATTTACCATATATGACAATCAAAGAAGAAGATATTGTTAGAAATTATCTTCGTTATGATATAAATGCACGTGAGATATCACCAAACGAATGTGCAACTTTCTTTGGTCATATTCAATCATTCCTTCCTGTATATGATTATGTTCAAGATTGTAAAGATGCATTAGAACAAGAGATATGGGAAATTGATGAACTGGTTGATTATATTCACGAGTGTATGACTCAACACGCACAAGTAATCAAAGATAATTATAAGAATCGTTTTATATCCTTAAGTGAAGGAATAGATTCTGCGGTTCAGTCTCAATACTTTAAAGAAGACCCACAATATCTTTATCACATTTATCCGTGTGATGCAGGTAAGGACGGATTTAAATATAAACAAATTGCATCCGAAAACTTTGAAAACACAACTATGTGGACATATGAGTGTAAAAAGAATAAAGAATATACACATAGATTTTTAAGAGATTCGTCTACTCGTTGGTGTACTATTCTACCAACTATGATACAAGTGGAGGAAGCAAACCCTGACATTGTTCTATATGGTGTTAATGGTGATGAAATGTTCTTCCGTGATTTGATTCCGCATATGCATATGTTAAGTCTTAAGTATTATAGTGAGAGTGAATGGTATATTAAGAACAAGATTATGGAAGATATAGAAACTAAGAAACATCACTACGGTGCTTCCTATACTCTTGGAACACATAAAACTACAGATACTTATGTAGAAGAATTTAATAAAAAGTGGTTGACTTCTAAAAGAGACTATGATATAATGGAATATGATATGTTAAAACTAATAACACCGAAGTTTTATACTCGTGCGATTAGTTGTAATAATGATGTACTTACCACGTCTCTATATAATGATAGAAGAATTTTCCACGAAGTGTTTAAGACCAGTAGAAAGTTTTTAGAAGACAATGCAATGGATTCTCCTATTCAAAGAAAAATATTGGAGAAGTTTCAATATAAATGTGTAACACCACATAAAGACGTGTTGTATGCAGATTATGATGAGATATTTAATAACATTTTTGACGCAACTGTACCTCACTGTATGGAACAAAACATATAAATAAGACTATGGGAATATTAAAATCAGCAGCAGACTTAGTTTATACGATTCGTTTCTTGAAACTATTGGTCACTCCGTTTGAGAAGACCGAAGCATTCAAGGCAGGTATTATAGACAAAGACGGTCAAAAGAATAAGGAATTCAATACGAATAGTACTGATGACCGTGAGGCATATCGTTCTCACTATACACCGTTTCATCGTCTCGTATTTAATCTAAAACGTCTAATGGCAAAAGTGCCTGGCGGTCAATCAGTTATTGCACGTTATGGAGCAGCACTCGCTCTTATCAAAGAACACGGTGAATTAAATGATAAGAGATTAATGGAAATCCACGAAGAGACTGGGATTGACATTCTTGACGTTCTTGCTGAAGAATCCCAATGGTTTATCCTAGATGACAAACAAATGTCGCCTGGGGTCTATCGTATTAAATATGATACCATAACAACACAATGCGAAGACATTGTAAAGAAAGACGACAAAATTAGAATCGTAGAATCTGAATCCTATCCTATTACAGAAATACTTGGATTAGATATCTATAAAGGAATACACATGAACTCTAATCAAACGGTGTATTTCTCTACAGGGGAGATAACTCGATGAAAGGTTTTAAAAATTGGTTTGAAGAAGAAATGACCGCTACAGGTGCAGTCGCAGGTGCAGGTGACGATAGTAGTACTGTTCCTGTCTATCTTGATAAGAAAAAGAAAAAGAAACCTGAAATAGTTAAACGATTTGAAAAATTTGAAGAAAGAATCGCAGATAGAATGAAGAAGAGAACTCAATCTCAACAACAAGCACATCAAAAAAGAATGATGAAGTCTGCAAAAGATTCTATTAAAAAATATAATAGGAGTAAATAATGTTAAGTGGATTACTTGGTAGTGTATTAGGATTTAGTGGGTCTGTTGTCCCTGCAATCACTGAACACTTTAAAACAAAATCAGATAACAAATTTGAATTACAAAAGATGGAAAAAATGGCAGAACTTCGTGCTGCTGGTTTTGACCACGAAATGAAAATGTTTGAAACCCAAGCAAGGGATAACGAACACGAAAGATTGATACAACACGATATTTCTATCAACCAAGGAACAGGTTTTATTGCAGGACTACAGAAATCTGTACGACCAGTTATTACCTATTGTTTCTTCGGTCTCTTTGCGGTTATTGAAATCACTCTACTAATGGAAGCATTAGAGAAGGGTTCAGATTTCAGTGAAGCAATCAATATCCTCTGGGATGACGATACAAAGGCAATCTTTGCCGCTATTATATCATTCTGGTTTGGGTCTCGTGCAATAGATAAGTCTCGTAGAAAATAAAACTTGACTTTTTACCCTGACTAGGGTATACTACACAAACTAAAAAACTTAAGTGTGATATATAGTATTACGCTCTAAAAAACTATACTCTATGGAAAAATAATGCCCCTAAAAATTGATAAGAAAAAGGACAAACTGCTAGCGGAATACGCAGTTGGAATGTTAAAAGAATTTTACCTTAATGATTATGAAAAGAGTCCTCAAGAAGGATTCGCAAGGGCATCAACAGCGTGGAGTAATGGAGACGAAGAACTCGCACAACGTCTATACGACTATGTGTCTAATAAGTGGTTTATGTTTGCGTCTCCTGTATTATCCAATGCACCCAACGGTCACGACACAAAAAGTAAAGGAATGCCTATCTCGTGTTTCCTTACTTATGTTCCTGACACTCTAGAAGGACTTATCGGTCACTCATCCGAACTACGTTGGTTATCCGTTTATGGTGGTGGTGTCGGTGGACACTGGTCTGACGTAAGAACCGTATCAGACATTGCACCTGGCCCGATTCCTTTTCTACATACTGTTGACGCAGATATGATTGCATACCGTCAAGGTAAAACAAGAAAAGGTTCTTATGCTGCTTATATGGATATCTCTCATCCAGATATTGTAGAGTTTATGAATATGCGTATTCCTACAGGTGACGTACAACGTAAAGCATTAAACCTACATAACGCAATCAATATTACTGACGAGTTTATGGAAGCAGTAATCAATAACGAAGACTTTGATTTGCGTGACCCAAAGAACAACGAAGTAAAAGAAACTGTTAATGCACGTAAACTCTGGGAACGTCTTCTAGAGATTCGTTTCCGTACAGGTGAACCTTATCTAAACTTTATTGATACAGCAAACAAAGGTTTACCTCAACCACTAAAAGACAAAGGACTAAAGATTCACGGTAGTAATCTATGTAATGAGATTCACCTACCAACCTCTGACGATAGAACTGCGGTATGTTGTTTATCGTCACTCAATCTAGAATACTATGACGAATGGAAGGACACTACTATTGTTCGTGATATCATTCGTATGCTTGATAATGTGCTTCAATACTTTATTGAGAATGCACCTGATACTATTACTAGAGCAAAGTATTCCGCAGAAAGAGAAAGAAGTTTAGGTCTTGGTGCAATGGGATTCCATTCTCTATTACAGAAACACGGAGTTGCGTGGGAGAGTGAAGCTGCAAGGGATATCAACAGAACTGTATTCCAACATATCAATGAAGAAGCACATAAAGAAACTGAATTACTTGCAGAGGAACGAGGAGAGTATCCTGACGGTATTGGTTCTGGTAAAAGAAACTCACACCTTCTTGCGATTGCTCCTAATGCCTCGTCTGGTGTGATTCTATCAACCAGTCCTTCTATTGAACCATTGAAAGCGAATGCATATACACATAGAACACGTGCAGGAAGTTTCTTGGTAAAAAATAGATATTTAACTGAGTTACTAAACGAAAAAGATATAAATAATGATTCCACTTGGACTTCAATCATTACGAATAAAGGTTCTGTTCAACACCTTCCTGAACTAACTGAAGGTGAGAAAGCAATCTTTAAGACTGCGGATGAACTTGACCAAGACTGGGTAATCACTCACGCTTCAGAGCGTCAAGAGTTTATTTGTCAAGGACAGAGTGTTAACCTGTTCTTCCCAGCTGGTTCAGAGAAATCTTATGTGAACAGAGTGCATTTGAATGCGTGGAAGAAAGGACTCAAGGGTCTATACTATCTACGTACAGAAGCAAAACAAAGAGCAGAGAACGTATCGGAAAAAGTAGAACGTGTTGCCCTTCAAGGTGATACTCGCACCATAATTTATGGTAAACTAGATTGTCCGTTCTGTTCTATGGCAAAGGAAGAACTCAAGTTAAGAGGTATTCCTTATGATTATATCAACCTGAAAGATATTGGAAAAACTGCTGCCGAAGTTACAGGTCGTAAAGTCAAAACAGTCCCTCAAATCTATATTGAAGGTGAGTATGTTGGGGGTTATGACGAACTTATGGTATTTTTTAATCAACCAGTAGAAACAAACGAAGACGATGAATGTCGTGCTTGTGAGGGATAAAAATGTTATTAGATTTTAGTAAAACATATAAACCGTTCTTGTATCCTTGGGCGGTAGAACTAGTAAAGAAACACGAAGAGATACATTGGACAGAAGACGAAGCAGAACTTTCTGAAGATATCCAAGATTGGAGAACTAAACTAACCAAAGAAGAAAAAGAATTTATTACCCAAGTATTAAGATTGTTTACTCAATCAGACGTACAAGTAGGTGAGAATTATCACGAACTCTTGATTCCTCGTTTTAAGAACAATGAGATTCGTAATATGTTATCGTCCTTTGCAAACCGTGAAGGTGTACACCAACGTGCATATGCATTGTTGAATGATACTCTAGGTTTACCTGACGAAGAACATCACGCATTCCTTGAATATAAAGAAATGGCAGACAAGATTGACTTTATGAAGGAAGGTGATATCAACTCTTTAACTGGTCTTGCTTTAGTACTTGCACAATCAGTATTCAACGAAGGTATGTCATTGTTTGCGTCCTTTGTAATGTTATTAAACTTCCAACGTTTTGGTAAGATGAAAGGTATGGGAACAATTGTAGAATGGTCTATCAGAGACGAAACTCTACACGTACAAGGTAATGCAAAACTATTCCGTGAGTTCTGCGAAGAACATCCACGTATTGTAAATGACGAACTTAAATCTAAAATCTATCAGATGGCAAAGAATGCTGTTAAGTTAGAAGACCGATTCATTACACTTGCATACCAGTCTGGTAAAATCGAAGGTCTATCTGAAGAAGATGTGAAACAATATATTCGTCACATTGCAGACCGTAGACTATTACAATTAGGTATGAAACCGAAGTTTGGTGTCAAGGACAATCCACTACCGTGGTTGGACTGGGTACTGAATGGTGCGTCACACGATAACTTCTTTGAAAAACGTGTCACTGAATATTCCGTAAATGGTATGGAAGGTGACTGGGGTTGGGACGAAAAAGTAAGTGTTGCCTAGTGGACGAAGATAACGTATACATTTTAGAATGTAGTCTTTGCGAAACTAAAGTAGAAGTTACAGTCAAAGACAGTGAGGAAGAACCTCAATATTGTCCTATGTGTGGTGTTGATATAGAATAGATATATACCTTTATGTGGATATATGAAGGTAAAGAGTTTGACCCTGAAGAAGAGTTCTTGGAACAATACCAAGGATTTGTTTATTGTCTGACAGAGTTAAGTACTGGTAAAAAGTATATTGGTAAGAAGTTTTTCTGGAAACCTAAGATACTTCCTGTTACAAAAACAAGAAAAAGACGCAAAAGAACAAGGGTTCAATCTGACTGGCGGAACTACTATGGGTCGTCAGAAATGGTAAAAACACTCGTAGAAGGGGGTCAGGACTTCCAGAGAGACGTTCTAAGACTATGTAGGACAAAAGGTGAGTGTTCATACTACGAGGCAAAACTACAATTTGAATATGACGTTTTGTTGAGTGACGAGTATTATAATGAGTTTATAGGATGTAAGATTCATGCCAAGCATATCAAAAGATAATTATTGGGGTACATTAAAGAATAACGGTGTATTGAATCGTCAAGTTATAGGTGGACGATACGGTTTTGTTTATGACGGTCAAGAGTATAAAGACTTTTATTTGTTGACCAATGAAATGAAATGGCGACTGCGTGATGCAGGTGCAAAGAAAGGTGATTTGATTACCATTTCTATTATGAAGGTCAACCTACAACACATTGCTTCTTTGATTGCGTGTGCAGAACTAGGATTAAGAATATTCATATTAGATAGTCCTGCGACCAAAGAATCCCTTCCTTTTACTAAACTTGCACTTCACGGCCCAAGTGATTACTATATCTACAGTTCAAAAGAAGATACCACTAAAATATATAACGGTCTTCATGACGAAATGATGAAACGATACGGTGGTGTTGGTATTGATTGTGAATCACCTGCGTCTTCTAATAAATACTTTAATCACGAATATCGTGATTGTGACTTTCCCAAAGTATTACCTACCGACCCACTATTAGTTAGTTCTACTTCTGGAACAACAGGAAAATCAAAACCAATCACATTCTCACACCAAGAAGTAATGGGTATATCAATTCGTAATATTCATACATTCTGGTTTGTGCAGAATTCAAAAGTAGTTCATTCCAGAAATCTACACCACGCATCAGCAATGTTAACTCACCTATTACCTGCATTGTTTTTTTGTTATGGTCATAGTTCATTTGCAATTGGTCACGACTTGAGTGCAGAAGAAGACGTTGACCGATTGATAGGATTAAAAGATTTATTAGAAAACCCTCCTTCTAATATAATGATACCCAACAAATCAGAACTCTATGACTTTCTTGAAACCTTTGGTGGTAGATTCAAAAGAACAGTCAATATCAATATGTGTGGATTTGCATTAGACGAAGAGTTTGTAGAACTTGCAAAAGAATATAATGTTCTATTTCAATCACATTACGGTAGTATTGATACTGCAATTCCATTACTGGTAAATTATGTTGGAGAACACGATAAGATTATTCCGAATAGTCTGGGTATATTACCAGACGATTTCTACAAGACTACTTTAGAGAATGGTCGTATGAAAGTAGAACACGAGTGGTGGGACGAACCACGATATATGGAAGACGAACTAGAACTGATAAACGGACAATATATAATACATCCGAAACCAAGAACTGAGATAGAAATACCAGAGGGATTTGATATTACACCTTTCTATCAAGATACTAAACTTAATTATGAACAACTAAGAGGACATTTGAGTGTTACATCGTAATCTTATAAAAGACGACATTAGAATTGATAATCTTAATAAAGAAGAATTTGGTATTCTAATAAATCAGTTTAAACACTTACTCATACAAAACGGTGTTAAAAAGGGAGAAGTGACCACTGTTCAAATACCTAAAGTAGACGCAACCAACCTTGCAGCTGTATTTGCGTGTATAGAACTAGGATTACCTTTGTTCATTATTCCTGACGCAGTTTTTGATACTAATACCAAAGCAAACGAAAGAATTAATAATCTGAGTATTGAAGAGTTTTCTGGAGATAATTGGCCAGTCAATCGTTTGACTACAGTAGACCAAGCATTCTTTAAGAATAGTAATATTGAAAAAATGATAGGTGGTTGGATTGGTCTCTGGATGATGGTTCTTAATACTAGAGAAGCAACAAAAAACATTGACGCACGAGTAGTTCCTGAAGACAAGGATAACATTAAAGTCTGGGAAGTCAATGAAAACGATACTGCATTTATTAATAGTGACGGAGAGTTATTGAGACTTATGGGTTTCTTATCTCCTGAAGGTGAACCATTTAAGTTTATATCTCACAAACAAACAATCTATAATGCAAGTCGTATGAATTATTATGAAAACAAGAATGTTGGACTTGCAACTGCATATCATCATTTCAATGCATTTGAACGAAGTATCTTACCTGCACTTATGACCGCAAAGTCTGTTCAAGGTATTATGTTCCCACCTCCGTCAATATATGGTTATGAAATGTGTTATACCATTGCGAAAAGAAATATTCCTCAACTAAAAAAACTAGATGTAATCTATGGAATACTAGACGACTCATTTGAATTGATATTCAATGTTATGTCCGAAAACAAAGAAGATTTTGATAATACTCTAGAGATTGTTCCTCGTGAAGGACAAAAATATGATAGTAGACACATTGAATGGGAACAAAAATTTAATGTAAAATTTCTCTAAAAGGGCTTGACAAAAGGTGTTCTTGTTGTTATAATAAGTGTATAATTTGAAAAGAAAGGAGAAAATTATGAGTAACTTAAATAACGATTTTATTTGCGACAGAGCAATTTCTGACGCAATTGACATTGTAGACGAAATGTCTGATACTAAGGTTAAACAAGTTCTTCACTTAAACTTTGGTATTAATATTCCAATGTGGAAACTTAACCTTGACGAAGCAAGAGATTTCTTGATTTCTAGGATTTCAGAACAATTACTTGAGGAGTCTGCATAATGTTAGAGTTTAATAAAGAAGTTGGTTATCCAACAAACCAAGAGAAAGGTGTTTTTGTTGAGTATCTACTCTCATTCTATAGTGATAAACCTGAGTGGGACGCAGTTTACCCTGAAATTGGTATGGGTTCTCTTGACGCAGTAGAGTGTATGGAAATGTACTTAGGAGGACACTACGAGAGTGTTTCGACCAAAGGTGAACATTTATGGGGTGGTGGAGACTCCATTGACAGAGAAAATGTTAGAGATATCTTTTTGTCATTTTCTGCAAAAAGTGCTTGACAAAGAGTGTTTTCATTGTTATAATAATATAGTAATTTAAAAAGAAGGAGTTTAATTATGGCGTATGTATCTCAAGAAGATAAAAAGAAACTTGCGGTTGGAGTAAAGAAGGTCGCAAATAAGTATGGATACAAAGTATCTTTAAGTGTTAACAATCATTCTACTTTGGTTGCAAAAATCAAAGGTGCAGAGGATATCTTAGAAGAGTATTGTGAAGTTCAAATGACACCTGATAAGGTATTGGAAAGAGAAGTAAAACACTATACGTTTAGTCCTGTCGAAGTTTTTGAAAACGCAAGTAAGTGGGGACATAGAGTTAATGAATACTGGATTCCTGAAAACTACGGTGAAAAAGGTACTGCATTCTTAAGTGAAATGAAAGACGCAATGGAAGGTGAAGATTTCTTCTGCGAAGACGATGCAATGACTGACTACTTTCATAGAAGTCACTATATAGAAATGGTATTAATGACGTGACAGAGAAATTAACAAAAAAAGAAATTTTAAAAAAGAAAGGTGCAATCGAAGAATATGTACAAGTTTCTAAGGACAGATTAGAAAAATATACCCTAGAGGGTGACGAACTGGGAATTGCAACTGCAATTTACCTCATTAATGAATACGAAGAAATGTTAGAAGAATTTTGTAATTATTACAAGGTTTAGAGAACTTTCTACGTATATATAATATAAGAGAGAAAATATGGAAAAAGAAGTCTTTGAAATCTTTGAGGATTTTACAAAGTTGAAAAATAGAAAAGACAAGATAGCTTTTCTAAGAGAACAGGGACAACGAGTTCCTGCAATTAAAGACGTAGTTAGAGGTTGCTTTGACAAACGTCTAGAGTTCCTTCTACCTGAAGGTAAACCACCTTACACACCCAACAGACCTGAAAGTGTTCCGTCTAGTTTACGACAGAAACACCGTGAGTTCGGTAATTATGTAAAAGGGTTTAGGTCAGAGGGAGTACAACAATTTCAAATCGAGAACCAGTTCATTCAACTGCTTGAAAGTATTCACGCAGAAGATGCTCTGATTGTTCTTGATATGGTGGCAAAGAAACCACCAGTCAAAGGATTGACAAAGAAGATAGTAGAGGAGGCGTTTCCAAATCTAATATCTTGATTCTCTTTTGTTATGTTATTTTAACCCCATAATAACAGGAGCAACTATATGCCAAGAAACCAAATAGAGAGATTAAAGAGTGACAGTCGTGAACTTGATAACTATATCCACCGTCTCAAGAAAAAAGGACGAGACAACCTTGCTCACAAGTTAACGATAAAACGGACATTTCTTAATCAAACTATTGCCGAGTTACATAATACTCATAATCTAGCATAATAAGGTAGGTGGTCAAAAGTCTCGTAGGGGTGCATTAGCACCCCTTCGTCATTATGGATATATAATATTATGAACTATTTAACACTATTGAAATCAAAACTACACGGTGTTATATGCACTGAAACAGATTTAGACTATGAAGGGTCTATTTTAATTGACGAAGACTTGATGGATAAGGTAGGAATCCGCATATACGAACAAGTAGACGTTTACAATAAAACCAACGGTAATAGACATACAACCTATGCATTACCTTTACCCAGAGGTTCAAATAAAATATCGGTTAATGGTGCAGGTGCTCATTTAACTAATGTCGGAGACGAACTCATAATTTGTGCATATATAAGAAAAGACTATGCATATGCGACAGGTCACGAACCTAAAATTTATATCGCAAAAAAGGATACTTAATGCCACTATACACAATTATCAATAATAAAACTGGAGAAACCGAAGAGGTTATGTGCAGTTATGATAAACTACAAGAACGTTTAGAAAAAAATCCTGACGAACAACAACAGATTGGTGCCCCCAATCTAGTCAGTCATACTGGTAATATTATTAATAAAACAAGTGGAGACTGGAAAAACCTAATGCAAAAAATCGGTAAAGGTTCTGGAAGAGGACACAACATCAAATCATGACAATGAAACGTCTTAAGATTGACCACTTGTTATCCTATGAACCTATAACAGAAAATCAACAACACGCATATGATTCTTGGGAAGAAGGAGACCATTTAGTTTTATGTGGTTCTGCTGGAACAGGTAAAACTTTTGTTGGTATGTATCTTGCACTCCAAGAAGTTATGGACAGAAAATACGACCAAGAGAAACTTGTTATCGTAAGAAGTGTTGTTCCAACAAGAGAAATGGGTTATCTGCCTGGCAGTATTGAGGAAAAGGTTGACGCTTATACCGCACCTTATCGTGCAATCGCAACAGAACTCTTTAATGAAAAGAAAGCATACGAACAACTAGAACAACAAAATAAAATTGAGTTTCTCTCTACTTCATATATCAGAGGGACAACTCTAGACAATTGTGTTATCTTGGTTGACGAAATGCAAAACTGTACATATCACGAGTTGGACTCTATAATTACACGAGTCGGACACAACAGTCGTATCATCTTTAGTGGTGATTACTATCAATCTGATTTAACTAAAGAATCAGATAGAAAAGGCATTCTTGACTTTATGAATATCATAGAGGTTATGAATAATTTTAGAACCATTGAATTTGGGTGGGCAGATATTGTTCGGTCAAAGTTTGTCAGAGACTATATAATGACAAAGGAAATGGTTGAACGAGGAAACATTAAATGAAACTAAGTAAAAATTTTACCCTTGACGAGTTTACTAGGTCAATGACCGCAACTCGTTTAGGTATTGATAACACACCAAAAGACGAACATCTTGAAGCTGCGAAAGCATTATTTGAGAATGTAGTACAACCTATAAGAGAACACTTTGGTATTACTCGGATTAGTTCTGGATATAGAAGTCCTGCACTAAACGAAGCAATCGGTGGTTCTACTAGGTCACAACATAGTAAAGGTCAAGCAGTTGACTTTGAATGTGACGGACAAGATAACCTAGAAGTTGCAAAGTGGATTAGAGATAATCTAGACTACGACCAAGTTATCTCTGAGTTCTATGTAGAGGGAGACCCTAAGTCTGGTTGGATTCACGTATCATATGTCAGTAAAGAAGAGAATCGTAATAGACCTCTTACTGCACAAAGAGTAGACGGTAAAGTACAATATAGTGTTGGTTTACCTGAATGAATCTAATCTATCAGTATATGATTACCAATGAGGAAACTGAGAAACGAAAAAAAGTTCCTGAGTATCCTCAAGGTACTCGTTCTGAACTCTATCGTAAAACAGGTGACCTATCTGCCGAATCATTCAGAATCTATGCAGAAAAACTAGATTGTGTTCATCACTATTCTACTAGACAAGTATTTACCGCAGGTAAAACAGGTTCAACAGTATTACTCTTTGAATGTTTACGAGTAATCTATGACCCATTGTATGATGACTTTGATAAGGTTGCGTTCATTGATACCGATATTATTTGTAATACCGAAGAGAATATCTTTGACCAAACCAATGGATATGACGTAACAGGTGTCTTTGAATCTGAGATTCGTACAGACGATGACGGTGGATATAATACTTGGGACTATTCTGATAAGATTAAGAAACAGTTAACCGAAAAGTATAAACGCAATAACATTCCACTTGTTCCTACTGAATCTCCTTATAGACCTTCTTGCATTACTACATTCAATACTGGTGTATTGGTATGGACTAAGGAAGCACGTCTCAAAGCACGAGAAGAGTTTGATGATTGGTATGACTATATGCAAGACGGAGATAAACACGGTGACCCATTTTGGTTAAACAACGACCAACCGTTTATCTCTGGACAATTAACCAAACACGGATTTAACATTCAAAGTATTGACCAAACGTGGAACGATACTCCTACTCACTATAAAGATGAACTTGGATATAATCAAAACTTTCTTCACTATACTGGTGGAGGAAACAAAGTAGTAATGTTAGAAGACTACGAACAAGGTAAATTTAAATATTTAAAGCCTTGACATTTGTTGTCCTTGTTGTTATAATAAGGATATGAAAAAGGAAAATAATAAAGTGTTAGACCAGTATCATAAAGTAATACTGACAGACGCAGATGGTGTTCTCCTGAATTGGGGATATGCGTTTGACGTATGGATGACCGAAAAGGGTTATACCGCAAAGGATAAGTTAAAATATAATATCGGAGAAATCTACGGTATTACACAAACAGAATCTAAAAAACTAGTCAGAGAGTTCAACGAATCTGCACATATGGGATTTGTGCCTCCTTTAAGAGACGCAATCCAGTATGTTAAGAAGTTGCACGAGGAACACGGATATGTGTTTCACTTGATTACTTCAATGAGTAAAGATATAAATGCACAAAAACTAAGAACAATGAATATTAAGAAGTTGTTCGGTAAGACTGCATTTACTAAGTTTATCTACCTTGATACAGGTGCAGACAAGGACGAAGTTCTTGCACCATACGAAGGAACAGGATATACTTGGGTTGAAGACAAAATAGAAAATGCACACACAGGTGCAAACTTTGGATTAGATTCAATTGTAATGGAACACGGTTACAATATGGATTGTGAAGACTTCCCTCTAATGAAAGGTTGGAAGGACGTGTATGATTACCTAGTCGGTTAAAATTCCCTATATACTTGTATGAAACGATATGTAGGATACTCCGAGTATTTTCACGATGCTGCTATAGCTATTGTCAACGAAGACGGTACAATTCCGTGGGCAAGTCAATCAGAACGATATAGTGGGATTAAAAATGACCCCCTAATACCTCCTGAAATGTGGAACTTTGTAAAAGAAGACGACCACGTTACTTTCTACGAAGACATAGATATGCGTAGAGAACAGATGGGTGGATATCGTACTCACGGTGCTTGGTCAATGCACGGATTTTCTGAAAAAGCAGAATCACACACTCCAATGCGTAATGCATTGACATTTGACAATTTCAACGAACACCACGAAAGTCATTGTGCAGGTGCATTCCTTACTAGACCGTGGAAATCTAAAGAAGATACTGTTATGGTATCGGTAGATGGTTCTGGTGAACTAGAATCTATGGTTATAAAAGACCACAACTTCAAAACAATCAAACGTATTACTTGGCCACAATCCTTGGGTTGTCTCTATGGATTAATTGTTAGAGCGTCTGGAATGCGACCACTCAGAGACGAATATATTATTATGGGTCTTGCGTGTTATGGTCAAGTTGATGAATATCTTTATAAACTTCTTCATAATTGTTATTACTGGTTTGAAAGTGAACAAGGTAAAAAAGTTAAACAAATAGTAGACTTTGAACGAATTGCTTATGCAGAAAGTGGACTATCAGAGAAGTATTCTCAATACTCTGACCGAATTGGTGATTATGTAATGAAACATACGATTCCTGAAAACGCAGCTGCAACCGTACAAAAGTTTTTTGAAGTAGAAGTAATGAAGATTATGAAGGAAGCACGTAAATATGGTTCTAAGTTAGTTTACTCTGGTGGTTGTGCTCAAAATGTTGTGGCAAATACTTTAATTAGTGAACTATTTGACGAAATGCATATTGCAATTGCACCAAGTGACGCAGGTAATTCACTTGGGTGTGCTGCTTATACGTGGCATAAAGAAACAGGTGGAACACATTTAGATTGGTCTCCTTATCTAGGTCATAACATTGACCGAGAGATTAATCCAAAAGAAGTTGCAAAGTATCTTACCGATAACAAAGTGTGTGGTGTTGCAAACGGTAGAGCAGAGTTTGGCCCTCGTGCATTAGGTAATCGTTCTTTACTTGCAGACGTAAGATATGATGTAAAAGATACTGTTAATGATATCAAACGTAGACATAGGTTTAGACCTTTTGCACCTGCAATCTTATCTGAATATGCAGACCAATATTTTGAAGGGCCGATGAATCAATATATGCAGTTTACCGCAATTGCAAAACACGACTATAAATCGGTGACCCACCAAGACGGAACTGCAAGAGTTCAGTTAGTTGAACCTGATTGTCAATCAGTAATACGTCAGATACTTGAAGAGTATTACGAACTTACAGGAGTTCCAATGCTACTAAATACATCATTGAATATTCGTAATAAACCTATGGTAAATACTATAGAAGATGCGAATGAGTGGGAAAACAAATACAAAGTAAAAGTATTTTAATGGAGAAATGATATGGTAAAAGAAACCGTAGATACACCTGTAGGACAAGCGACAGTTGATTTAGAAAAATACACTGAGTTAGTTCTTAAGGTAGACGAAGCACAAGATAAAATTAAAGAGATGGAAAAACTCTCGAAGGAACTACAAGTTGTAACAGCAGCTGCAAAACCAGTACCCAAAGGTTTTTGGTCATTGTTTAGAGACGAAAATGATATCAATGAGAAATCAATCATTGGATTTGCATCGTTTCTTATGATGGTTGCGTTTGGTATTTTTGATTTAGTTACTGCAATGGACGGTACACCTTTAGAGATATCTGATACAATCTATACGTCTTTTGTTGTTGTGACATTAGGTTCATTTGGTATTGCTGAAGCAGGAAAAGCATTCTCAGGCAAATAAATGGAAAAGGTTAGGTGGAGAGGCACTTGGGGAGTCGGAGACTTTATGAATGCCCTCAATACTTGTCATAACTATTGTTTTGATAACAACACAAAAGTAAATCTGGAAATGCACTGGGAACACGATGAGGATTATCTTCATCACCCAGAAGACCCAGAAACAATCATAGAACGTATGGCGTGGATACACAATCAGTATCACCGTCAAGAAGATGTCACGGTCACTCACGTTTATAACTCAGATTTGTTTCCGAAAGGAAATGTAAACCCTGACAAAAATAAAAACCGATTCTATTTTGACTCAAAAGCATTCAAACCTTGGGGTGCTCCACCAAACGATTGGATATTTAAACCTGAATCTTTTGTTCCTAAAAGAAAAAAGATAGTTATCTGGACACCACACTATAATAGTGAACCACCAAGAAAGTGGAAAAGGTTCTTGACAATAGATGATTGGTCTGATATAATTAGCTTACTGCGCTGGAAGGGTTGGATACTAGTAGAGTTAACCTACAGAACACCTATAAAAGATGCATTTAAACAGATACAAGAATGTGATTTTATTTTCTGTTACGATGGTATGTGGCATTATATTGCAAGAAACTTTGGTAAACCAATGTTCGTTCCATCTTGGGAAGGTGTAACTGAGTATAACACTCCTCAAGCAATACAAAAACCAAGTAGACATCAAGTACTTGATTTTATAGCTGACGGTGCAGAAAAGTTTGAACCTAATCTAAAAGAAATGAAAGATAAAGCAAACGACTATATAGATATGTTAAAGAGTAGATATCATGAGAAGAAGAAGGATAAGAAGAAGTGAATAATATTAATTTAACAATAGGTAATTGTTTATTAAAAATGAATGAAATACCTGATAAATCGATTGATATGGTATTAGTTGATATGCCTTATGGAACTACTCGTTGCAAATGGGATAGCATAATTTGTCTTGATTCTATGTGGAAACAAGTGAAAAGAATTGTAAAAAATGACGCAGCTATAGTAATGACATCAAGTCAACCATTCACGACAGCATTAATAAATTCTAATCTAAAATGGTTTAAATATTGTTGGGTTTGGGAAAAAAGCAAAGCAAGTAATTTTGTACACGCAAACTATCAACCGCTTAAAACCCACGAAGATATTTGTGTTTTTAGTTTTGGCGGTTCAGCACAAGGAAGTAAAAATCCAATGAAATACAATCCACAGCATACGAAAGGCAAACCCTATAATAAAGGTATAGGTCATAATAATCTCCAAGTTTTGCAAGGTGGACTAACAAAAAGAAATAAAATAAAAAAAGAAAATAAAAGCGGTTTAAGAAAACCAAGAAGTGTTATTTATCACAAAACTGCTGAATCAGAGGGCAAATATCACCCCACTCAAAAACCAATAGGTTTGATGGAATACTTAATAAAAACTTATACAAATGAAAAAGAAACTGTTTTAGATTTTTGTATGGGTAGTGGCTCAACTGGTGTTGCTTGCCTTAACACTAATAGAAAATTTATAGGAATTGAATTAGATGAACATTATTTCAATGTTGCAAAAAATAGAATTTACAATAATATGACATTATGATTCCTGAGAACGAAAAGAAAATATTAAGAGCAGTTAATCTATCTCCGAATGAAAGTATTATGGAGAAATTACCTGAAGTACACCCTATGAAACAGGTTGTATACGCATCTGTCATACAGGTACTTGTGTTTGGTTTTATGATATTTATGTTTTGGTTGATTAACCAGTTTGTGAGTCATTAATGAAAATTGATAGAGCAGTTATTGAGATTAACGGAGGATGTAATTTCTCCTGCACTATGTGTCCTCAAGATATGCGAACAGGTGGACGTGATAAACGATTCCTCAAGAAAATGAAACTAGACGAGTTTGAAAAAAATGTCGCAGATTGTGCCCAACACGGACTAAGAGTAGTTAATCTAGAAGGTAGTGGTGAACCTACTCTAAACAGAAACCTACCTGAATACATTAAGATTGTTAAGAAATATGGAGCAAAATGCTTTATGTTCTCTAATGGATTTCGTATGGGTGGTCAATTTATGAAGGATTGTGTTGACGCAGGATTAGACTTCTATCGTTTCTCCTTTATTGGATATGACCCTGCAAAATATGACGAATGGATGTATAATACTATCGGTAGTAACTTTAATCATATTGTCAATAACATATCAGAAATGAAAAAATATGTTGACGAATCTGGTAGTGATTGTGTTGTTGCAACTTATCATTTAATTACCGATAATGATAATCTAGACTATGAGTTAGAAAAATATCAAGAACTAGTAAACAATCTAGGAGTCAAGACCGAGATATGGAAAATGCATAACTGGTCTGGTGTTTATGACCCCAAACAAAATGTTCGTAGTGGTGAGGAAAAGACTTGTGGTAGACCATTCTCTCCTGACGTAGTTATTCGTGCAGGTGGACTTGATAAAAAAACTGGTGCGGTTGCACCTTGTTGTCAAGTACTTGGTCAAGACGAAAATGCAGTTCTAGGTCATACCAGTGAAAATACTATCGAAGAAATCTGGAACGGCCCAGAATATAGTAAACTGCGTGAAGACCATAAGAACAAAACATATCCTGACTACTGCAAAACTTGTGACTTTCTACTTGACGACCCTGAAGTATTAGTTTGGACTAATCACGAAAGGGACTTATATAAAATGCACGGAACTGAATTTGACCTTGACGATTACAGATAATATATGGATGATACAGATACCTGACAGTAAGGTATCTCAACATTATGCAAAACAATCAATACAAAGTTGGGAATCGCACGGTTTTCAAGTAAATCTATTTGATGCAGTCACTCCAAAGACTCTACATCTATATGACGATATACAACTTGACCAGTATCACGGTAAACGTGATTTTACTGATACTGAAATGGGTTGTTGGTATAGTCACTATCTGTTATGGGAGAAATGTGTTGAAGAACGAAAACCCATAACAGTTATAGAACACGACACCGAATGTCTTACCTCTGATATGCCTATTATTGCACCATACTTTTCAATCTGTAATTTTCAGAATGATGCAGAGTTTCATAACTATTGCGATAGGTTTGAAGGACACCCTTATTGGTGGCACTACAAGTTATGTCCTATTACTTCTGGATATTATATTGAACCAGAACAGGCAGAAGACTTGTTATTAGAATGTGTGACCGAAAGACATACAAGATATGTTGATGATATAATGTTTGATAAATTAAATAAAGATTTAAACCTAATTGCGGATTACTGTAGACCTATATATGATATGAAGGTAGGAGGAACAGTTGACCACTAGAATGATATTTCAAGTGTCGGTAGGAAAACCGTCCAAACTATATGAACATTGTATTGAATCAATGGAAAACTATTGTGAGAAATATAATATTGAACATATTGTTTTAACCCAACCTCAACTAAAAATCAAACCTGATATCTTTAGTAGTGGACGTAGTGAAGAATCCTATATGAAGTATGGTGGATATCTTCCTATCTACGAAAAAGAAAACGCATTTAATTATCTGGACGACTATGACCAGATTGCAATCGTTGACGCAGACATTTATATCCGACCTGACGCACCTAATATCTTTGAAGACTTTGGAACAGAACACGCTTTTGGTGCTGTATGTGAACGTGAGATGGATATACAGTCTTGGTATGGAAACAAGATTATAAACTATTCACGAATGCAATACGAAACCTTACATCATCATAGTGGAATAGATTTTAAACCAGACAAATACGGATACGAGTTCTTTAATATGGGATTGATTCTCTTAAACAGTAAGTTGTTCAAACCTTATCTAAAAGGACAAGACCCACATAGTTTCTTGAATCGTATGGAGTTCAAAGACTTTGTGGATGGAGTTGGTGCTTATAAGTGGAGTACTGACCAGACACTATTAAATTTCTTTTTAAAGAAGTATAATATTCCAACCAAACATATGGGAGGTCAATGGAACGGATTGTATAGTGCAGTCAATAACATAAAAGAGTGTTATTTTGTTCATTTCTTTTTGAAGGACAAATTACCTGAAAAGGGTGAAAATGTCGAAGAGTTAATGAAACAAATCAACTGAAACGTTTATATTTTCTCAGATGTGGGTACTTTAAGTACCAAAATAATAGATATTTTAAACTAAGAATTGTATAAATAATACTAATATATTAATAGAGTGATAGGAGAATCCTAATGTTAAACCCAAAAGAGTTTGTGAAGAAAATTCGCAACGACAATCAAGCACTTTTTGAAGCGTCTAAGATGAATGTCAAAGAGTACTTTGAAAACGACCTACCTGAAGAGGAAATGGTCAATCACTTCATTGGTCGTATGGTCAATGAACGTATGAATATGTCTGAAATATCTCAGCAAATTGCAAATGCAGCTGATAATGCAGACCCTAAAGAATTAGAACTTCTTTCTAAACAAGCACATGACGAAGCAAAACACTATCGTATGGTTCGAGAAGTAATCGAACATATCAAAGGTGAAGAAGTTGATGTCGCAGCTGCTCTTGAATCAGAAAGAAAAGCAAACACCGCCAAAGGTGCTTCACTATTAGAAAAGTATGGTGCAGAGAATGACGAAGCAGTTCTTGCTGCCTATCAGTTAGTTGCAGAAGGACGTGCAGAAGCAGTCTGGAATCAGATGGCAGATACTATTCAAGACGAATTCATTTCTACACGATATCGTGAAATTGCAAAAGACGAAGGTTTCCATAGTGCAATCGGTGGATACTCATTACGTAAAATTGCAACAGATGAAAAGACACAAAATCGTGTTCTTGATATTATTGGAAAAATGCGTAAAGACCTGTTTGAAATCTCGTGTAAAAATACAGTTGAAGCAAAAGGTTCTAGAGAACTAGTAAACGCAGCTTACGGTTGGTAAATGAAAATAGGACTCACTCAACGAGTCCTCACGCACAATAGACAAGTTCATGACTCTTTAGAACATAACTGGTATCGGTTATTAAAGAGTCACGAACTCATTCCTGTCCCAAATCGTGACGACTTAGATTATCAATCTCTTGCAGAATCCTTAGACCTTCTCATCATTACTGGTGGAGGGAATGAGGAAATTCGTATCACTACAGAAATATCTCTGGCAACCGAAATGGTCAAACTAAATAAACCTATTCTTGGTATATGTCACGGTGCATTTTTACTTACAGAGATTCTTGGTGGTAAAACAAAAACAGGTAAAAACAATCATTTTGATGTTGAACATATAGTATACAGTAAATACCAACCACATTTAGTAAAAGTAAATAGTTTTCATACGATTGCTATTGACAAAATACCACCAGATAGTGTACAATTATGTACAGATGTAACTGGTGAATGTGAATCTTGGATTAAAGATAATATTTGTGCAATTGTGTGGCACCCAGAAAGAATGAAAATACCCTATATACCCAAGGAAATTATAAAGGCAACAGGATTATGATGAAGAACATAGAAAATGGCGAAACCTATACAGGATTATGATGAAGAACATAGAAAATGGCGAAACCTATAAGGTTAGAGATATCTGGAATTTTGATGTCCACGTCCAAAAAGGTGATTATAATGAATACGTCAATAAGAACTTTGACGGAACAAGTTTCTTAATGGCACTAGATTGTTGTGTTAGTGTAGATGATTCTTGGTCGGTTAGTGATAATGATTTTACTGGACAAACAGTAAATCCATTTACCGCAGAAGTGTATGGTACGTTTGTTCATATTAAGTTTTATGGTTTATCAATGAATGATGACCGTTTGTTTGTACCTAAAGGTCTTCCTAGAGGTAATCTATCTTATATGGACGGAGGCACAAACACTACCGCTTCAAACCCAGGCAGACTAGGATTACCTGTAGTCAACTATGTTCATTTCCCTCGTGGAATGACACAAACCCTGCATACTCACCCAAGTCAACGAATCGGTCTTATTCTCTCTGGTAAAGGTGAGATTGAACTTGACAATGGTGTAACGTTTCCTATCAAAAAAGGAGACGCTTGGATTATGGAAAGAAATGTATTACATAACTTTATGTGTAATCAAGGAGAAGATGTCACTCTGTTTGTGTTTAGTCCTGACTCTGGTACAGGGCCGACAGATGAAATTAATCCATTGAAGGTGAGAACTTATGTCGGACAACAAAGACCGTAAACTATTAATTATAACAGGGCCGCAAGGTTCTGGAAATCATTTATTCAGTAAAGTATTCGGATACCATTCAGATGTAAATGGGTGGGATTTCGGAGACAAATATTGGATTCCTAGTGATGAAGAACCCTTTGCAGAATGTTGGGTTGACCCATCTAAGACAAAAAGTATGTTAAATCACAATCTTATGGTTGCGAATGTAAGTGTACCCTTTGTTTATGATGGAGTCAAACAAATTCCTCAGATACAACAAGTAGTCTATGAAGCAGAGGATTGTGGATATGATGTAAAGGTTTGTATTGTAGTTCGTGATAATAATATCAACAAAGAACAACAACGTAGAGTTCGTAAAGAAGTGACCTTACCAACTGCACTACAATATTATTATAATCTAGACGCAACCTTAGAGTTTATATCACACGAATCACTATATCTTTATGGTGGTGCATATCTAAAATGGTTATCTAAAGTTCTTGATTTTCCTATTGCTTACAATGACGAACGAGTAATCAAAGATATCAAAGAAGACCAGAATGCGAAGTATGTGAAACACGTAGAAGAACACTGGTTAGACGAACAAGTATGGCAAGGAATAAGACCTAAAAATGAAAGGTAATTATCTATTAATGACTGGAGCGCCAGGCAGTCGGTGGTCTAGTGTTGCAAACAGTATTCACACATCAAGTGATTTTGACCAGACCGATAATACAGAAGAGAGGTCATATACTCATCATAACGGATTAGTTCACGGAGGTGCATACTTTGACCCCCAAATGGAATTTGATTTCAGAAGGAGTAATTGGGACTTGCCTTTTTCTGGTGAAGGTGTTAAACTAATAAAGTCGCACACATTGGCTACACAAATGAATTATTATTACTATGATAATTATCCTATTGTTATGGTAATAAGAAATGACTACGAGTGTTGGAAGTGGTGGAATGAGTGTGGTGGTTTTGATATTTCATATCCTAATTATGATTGGTATAAGAATCAAGACAATATGTTTACTCAGATTCAATTACAGAATCAGTGTATAATGAGTTTCATATATAAGAATAGAAAAAGAATAACTAAATGTAAAGATAACATTGAAGTACTTAAGACTCTAGAATTATCTACAGATGTGGAGAGAGTAGAGTATGATAAAAAGGATGTGACCGTATATGTCTACCGACCTAAATCCACATAAAGATTTTTTAAAAGATTATTTTACTCACGATTGGCCAAGTTCACGCACCGCAGGACTTGATAGGTATTACTGGACTGGATTTAGATTAATAGAAGAAATCCAAGAAGGAGAACGAGTTCTAGATGTCGGTTGTGGTATTAATCCCTTTAAACGTCATATTCCTAATCTACACGGAATTGATATTACTGACATAGGTTCAGACGAACAGATTGCAATAGAAGACTATGAGACCGAAGAGAAGTTTGATGTTGCCTTTGCATTAGGGTCAATTAACTTTGGTGATTGGTCTCTAATTAAGAAACAGACTGAAATGATGTGTAATGCATTGAAACAAAAGTCTCGTATATACTGGAGGTGCAATCCTGCCCATCGTGACCACGGTAATAATAGAGTACAAGAAGTGCCTTTTTGGAACTGGGAATTAGACCACCATATGTTGTTATCAAGACAGAATGGGTTTGAGATAACCGAGTTTATGCACGACTTGAATAGATATTATGTAAAATGGGAAAGAGAATGAAATTATTTGTACACATACCTAAGAATGGTGGAATGACTATACGAAAGAATCCTGATATTCGTAGACAAGTATATCTTGCAACACCTGACAATCACACAAACAGGGCATATACTCGTGGTCTTGAAGAAAAAATGCACAAGACCAGAGACCATCAAGGATATGAACACGCACGTTGGCGAGACTGGAAACAAGACTTAAAAGAAAACCATAAAGCAGTTGCAATTGTTCGTAATCCTTGGGACAGAGTTTGTTCTCGTTATGTATTTGCAAAGAAGGTAATAGAATACGAAGGAACTGTTCCTGAAAATTATGCAGACATTTCCTCTTTTGAAGCGTTTCTTGAAGAACGACATAAATGGGGTGGAGAAAAATATATGTGGCATCGTGCCGTTCGTGGATGGTATCCTGCATACGAACACGTATCGGACGAAGAAGGTAATAATCGTTGCGACATTCTAAGATTTGAAAACTATAACGAAGACGTTAAACTTTACTTTGGTTTACTGACCAATCCAGAACCACGTAATATTACACGTGTACCTAATGATAAAGGTAAAACTGGATATGGTCTATCTTATAAGGATATATACACTAAAGAAACTATACAGATTGTCGCTGATTGGTATCAAAAGGACATTGACTATTGGGGATTTGATTTTGATACAGGGGCAACGAGGAATTATTGGAATGCTTAAAGAACTATTTGACAAATACGATTGTGATAAAGGAACAGAGAAACATCATTATTACAAAGACTACGAACCTTACTTTGAAGATGTGAGAGAAGAACCTCTTAATATTCTTGAAGTAGGAACATTCAAGGGTGCGTCTACACGTGCTTTTCACGAATACTTTCCTAACGCAACAATCTATACGATTGATATCTTTGTTAGGACTAAACCTGAAAACCTTGACATTCTAAGTGAGGAACGAGTCAAGTGGATTAAGGCAGATTCAATGGACGCATCTCTTGGTGTGAAAATGAAAAACGAATGGGGTGACGTAAAGTTTGATTTTGTGATTGACGATGGTGGTCATTGGCCAGAAGCAAACCGATTAACTTTTGAAAATATTATTCCTTTTGTTAATAAAGGTGGTGTTTATTTTATTGAAGATGTTTGGCCAATGGATAAAATGAATCAAAGTGAACTTGCACATCCTTGGTTAACAAGTAAACCTGATAGATACGATATGATGAAACATATTCGTTTTATGAACACATTGGACGGTTATGAGAAAACTGTATATGACCGAAGAAAAGAAACTAATTGTGGGGACACATACATTATAGCGGTGACTAAATGACAAAACTAGTTTTATTTGATTTAGACGGAGTTCTGGTCAATACAAAACAAATACATTTTGATGCATTGAATGAGTCATTGTCAAAAAATGGATATCCTGAGATAAGTCCAGAAGAACATACCTTAGAGTATGATGGTCTTACTACAGAACAAAAATTAATTAAATATAATGTTGCACCTCACGAGAAGAATAAAATTGCTCTGAGAAAACAAGCAATCACTATGCTTAAAATGAAAACAATAAAAGGTAGTAGTGAACTTCTTGAACTCTTTAATGAATTAAAAGATAAAGGATATAAGGTTGGAGTTTGTTCTAATGCAATCGGTAATACTGTAAATAATTGCATTGACCAACTTATGATAAGACCATATCTTGATGTTATTAAAAGTAATTGGGATGTAGACAATCCAAAACCTCACCCAGAGATTTGGTGGAAAGCAATGTCTGAAATGGGAGTCTTACCTGAAGATACGGTAATCATTGAAGATTCACCGACAGGACTTTCTTCCGCATATCATTCTGGTGCAAGAGTTATCAGAGTTTCGTCTCCAGATGAAACCAATATTAGTCTTATTGATAGGATTGAAAGTGAAGAATCATATTCAAAACTTAAATGGAAAGACGATAATCTAAATGTGTTGATACCTATGGCAGGTGCAGGTAAACGTTTTGCTGAAGCAGGATATACTTTTCCCAAACCTTTAATTGATGTTAATGGTAAACCAATGATTCAAAAGGTAGTAGAGAATCTTGGACTAGAAGCAAACTATATTTTTATTGTGCAAAAGTCACATAGAAAAGAATACAATTTAGATTCTATGTTAAATTTGATTGCACCTAATTGCACAATTGTAGAAGTTGACGGTATTACTGAAGGTGCTGCCTGTACGACATTACTTGCAAAAGAATATATTGATAATGACAAACCACTCTTTATTGCAAACTCTGACCAATATGTAGAATGGAATCCTCTGGACTTTATGTATAAAATGAATGAACGTAAAGCTGACGGTGGTATTGTTACTTTCAAAGCAACCCATCCTAAATGGTCGTATGCAAAGACAGGTGATAATGGATTGGTTGTTGAAGTTGCAGAAAAGAATCCAATTAGTAATAATGCAACAGTAGGTTTCTATTATTGGAAACACGGAAGTGATTATGTAAAGTATGCAAATCAAATGATTGAAAAAGATATTCGTGTAAACAATGAGTTTTATGTTTGTCCTGTATATAATCAATCAATCGAAGATGGTAAGAATATTCACACCCACGAAGTAAAAGATATGTGGGGACTTGGAACACCTGAAGATTTGGAAAGATATCTATTGAGTTGGTAAATGAAAACTGCATTATGTTTATCTGGTAGATGGAATGAATTTTGTGACCAGAAGTGGATTGATAGAACACAACAAATAATTCCGCACGACAAAATGTTTACTGGTTCGTGGAATGGTCAAAACACGGTGGATACCACCGTAGATTACTACTTTGATGACCCTGAGAATCTATATCATCCAGTCTTTGATACCGAAGCATATCCTGATAATGCAAGTGTATTAAGACGAGATGTGTTTCCAAAAATGATAAAAGAATATGAAGAGGAAGGTAAAGACCATAGTCAGTTGAAACACGCATACGCTTCTGCAAACTGGCATAAACAACTTCTGATTCATAACGAAATGATGAAGTCAATTCCTGAAGAATACGATATGATTATTCGTACTCGTTTTGATGTGATTGTATCTGACCAGATTGATTGGAAAGGATTGATTGATGATTCCTATGACCGAATGATTCCGATTGGATTCAATTGTATGAATTATTATGGTACTCACGACTTTAATAAACTTAAGGAAATGGGTGAAGAGACCACCTATTATATTAATGATGCATTAATAATTCATCCCAGAGAATGTTGGGACACTGACTTAGTAGATAGTCTATATAAAGACAAACAATTAAAGAGTGCAGAAGAGGGGTGGTATCAAATACTATCCGAACCCTTTGGGTTTTACCACGAAAGTTATCACGGTGGTTGTTATCTATCTGAGAGATGGGAGTATGTAAGAGATGTTGATGAAAGCCTTCATAATTAGTTTAATCAATAACCACGAAGCAACTGTTGCTACTCGTCACGTTATTGAATCTATCAAGAAAACCGAATCTAAACTAGAACCTATTATTCTTCCTGCAACCGTTCCTAATACTATTAACGAAGGTCTTGAGTCTGTAAATCTAAAAGGTGTCAAGTGGACATATCCTGTCAAACCTGAACAGAACGGTCTTGATATGAATACAGGATTACGTCTTACACGATACGAAACTGCGAGTCACGATAACCGTGTTGCGTGTATGATATCTCATATGAGGTGTTGGCAAAAAGCAATAGACCTAGATGAAACTATTGTTGTTCTAGAACACGATGCATTATTTATTAGAACATTTGACCCACACCCCTTGACTTTAGAGTGGAAAGGTGGTATACTTGGTCTCAACAATCCAATAGGTGCGACACGTAGAGCAAACCTATTTGACGAACAAGTAAAGAAAACAATGGGACTTCAAGGAGTTCCTACAGTAGATGACTGGGACGTACCTCAAGGTCTTGCAGGTAATTCTGCATATATGATATCACCCAAGGGTGCAAAGAAACTTATAGATAAGGTGAAAGATATAGGAATGTGGCCAAACGATGCATTAATGTGTAAACAATTGTTTCCTTGGTTGCAAGTCGTATATCCATATTATACAACAATACAGAAAGGGTTGAAGTCAACCACAACAAAATGAAAGCATTTGTAATTACATTATTAGATAATCCACAATCAGTAGAAGTTGCGGAACGTTGTATTGCTTCTGGTAAACGTAATGGTATTGAAGTTGAAAAGTTTAAAGCAATAACTCCTAATGATGACCCAATCAAGTTATTAAAACAAGAGGGTATTGACCCTAACAGATTTGAAGAAAGATTTTCTAGAAATCTAAATTGTATTTCTGCATTCCTATCGCATTACTCGTTGTGGAAACAATGCGGAGAGAGTAATGATACTTACGCAATCTTTGAACACGATGCGGTGATAGTAGCACCTCTACCCAATGTGCCATTTTTATATGCAATGAATGTTGGTGCTCCGTCTTATGGTCAATGGAATAAACCACCAACTATAGGAATCAATCAACTAACAACTAAAAGATACTTTCCAGGCGCTCACGCTTATATGATTACACCGTCTGGTGGAAAACGTTTGGTCGGTGCTGCCTCAACCCACGCAAGACCTACAGACATATATTTAAATCTAGATACTTTTCCGTATCTACAAGAATACTATCCTTTCGTTGCTGAAGCAAGAGATAGTTTCACTACGATTCAAACAGAAGTAGGATGTCAGGCAAAACACAATTATAAAGAAGGATACAAGATTATCAATGCTTGAAGTATTTCTAACAGGGTGTGATAAGAACACCGAATGGCAATTACCTTGGTTTGTGCATAACTATCGTAAACATAATACTACTCCTTTAGTACTTGCGGACTTTGGTGTGTCCAAAGAAATGCGTGAGATTGAAGGTATTGATTTAGTTATTGATGTCAAGAGTGAAGCAAAAGGTTGGTTCAAAAAACCTCGTGCGATTCTGGACGCAACTAAATTAGACGGTGTTAAAAAGGTTTGTTGGTTAGATACTGATTGTGAAGTAACCGATAATATAGAATCTATATTTGATATGACCGAAAAAGGTAAACTTGGTATGGTCAAAGATAGACCGTGGTCAACTCGTAGAGATGAACTCGGAGAATGGTATAACTCTGGTGTAGTTGCGGTAGAAGGAACACCTAATATCCTTCGTGCGTGGGCAGACGAATGTATTCGTAATCCAGTACAAGGAGACCAAGAAGTATTATATCTTATGATGGGAGGTGACGCACTCAAGAAGTTATCTTGTATTAAACCTATGCCTCATACATATAACACTTTAAGATTAGACTACATAGATAATATACAAGTGAAGAACCCTAAGATTATCCATCATACTGGTAAAAAGGGAAATGACGTAATAAGGAGTCAGATAAATGAATTATTTAATTAAAGCCCTAGTTAAGAAACTAGAGGGTGAAATAGAAGTTGCTAAAGCAAATGTTTTAGTTTATGTAAGAAATTCTGTCGGTATCGGAGAACACGGTGACATAGTAGAAACTATTGAAAAAGAAATCGCTAAGATTGCTGAAGCAGAAGACAAACTAGAAGTTTGTAAAAACCATTTTGGGAAATCATAATGTATGAATATAGAACTAAGGTATCACGTGTTGTAGACGGAGACACGGTTGACGTAGACATCGATTTAGGATTTGGTGTCTGGTTAAGAAAAGAACGTGTCCGTTTATTGGGTATTGATACTCCAGAATCACGAACACGTGATAAAGAAGAAAAGAAATACGGATTAGCTGCAAAAGAATTTTTAAAGAAAGCACTTGGAACGAGTCCTATTCTTAAAACAACAAAAGACGGTAAGGGTAAGTTTGGACGTATACTTGGAGAGTTTATTGTTGAGGTAGAAGATAATAGAATTAATATCAATCAACTATTAGTTGATAATTATCACGCAGTTCATTATCAAGGTCAATCTAAAGAAACAATTAAAGAACAACACCTTGCAAATAGAGAATTAGTACAACTATGAGAGTAAATGTTCTAGGTAATGGTGACCACGCTTATATGTTTGAACGTGGTACGCCTGGCAGATTATTGATATGTAATATGCCACCATTCGCAATACCAAGAAATGAAGTGTATGCAACTTGTATGGTTGACTTCAAAATGATGAAGGCACTTCAAGAAGGTCGTATACAATTAGATATGTATGACTGGATTCTTGGAACAAGACCCAAGGTCTGGATGGAACAATCTGGAACATTCTATATGAAATACTCACACTTGATAAAAGGATTCTATCCTCACGTGCCTGAGTATGCCGCTATCAACGGTGACAAGAGAATGGCAGCGACTAACTTTAATTGTGGTCATATGGCAGTTCATTATGCTTGTAATAAAATGAGAGCAGACGAAGTTCACATCTATGGATTTGACAGTATCTTTGATATGAATCTAGGTAGTTTTACTGACTTACTATTAGAGAGTGACCGTTCTACTCCAAACACAGTAAGACTTGCAAACAACTGGAGACCTATCTGGACTAGTATGTTTAAAGAGTTTTCCAATGTAGAGTTTCACTTGTATCATTCTCATAACAACATTAAGATTCCTATTCCTAAAAATGTTAAAATTCACGCAAAGAAAAGGCTTGACAAATAAGGAGTGATTTGATATAATATTTGAACTTGATTGGAAACGACTTATGGTGAAACTGGATATCATACGAGTCTTCTAAACTTGGGTTCAAGGTTCGAGTCCTTGTAAGTCGGCCAATCAAATAGCGAGACTCTGTAGCTCAGTTGGATAGAGCATTCCGCTACGAACGGAAAGGTCAGGAGTTCAAGTCTTCTCAGGGTCGCCAAACATATAAATACACTTACTGTTACAATAAAGTGACAGAGGAGAAATCTATGAATAAAATTAAGGAAATTTGGGGAGTAGTTAAATCTACTATACTAAATGCTTGGGACGAATTCCACGCAGAATTAGGATTAATACTTGGAACTTTACAAGTAGCAATTTACTTATTCTCAGGAGAGGGCGTTATTGTTCTACTCGGTGGATTAGTTCTTGTTCTAATGACTTGGAATAAAGTCTGGAATAAATACTTAGATAATTAATATATCATAGAAAGGAAAGAGGACTTTTAAGTCCTCTTTTTCTTTTCACGTTCTTGTTTAATCCACGCTTTTGCTTTGGCATTATCAGGTTCTTTATCTAAGAATTTTGTGACATCACGATATGCACGTAGAGTTTCTTTCTGATAGTCTTTACCGTTTGAGTTATCAACAATCAACATATTTTTCTTACCAAACATAGTTTGGAATGCACCAATGTTTCGTTGAACTTCTTTCCAGTACTTAGTTACTCCTACTTCACCTAGTGTACGTTCACGTGTCTTGTCACGTTCAATTGCAGTTTCAAGGTCGGTGTTAACAAATATCATTGCAACATCATAACCTAAATCTTTCATTGACTTTACTTGTTTCTTAACTTTCTCGAAGTCTTTACCAGTTCCGTCAATAACCAAACCTAAACGACCTTTAATAAACATTGCTTGTTTTTTACCTGTTAGTGCTTTTGCACGACCACGAATATCTTGACCTTTGACCGAGAAGATATCGTCAGGTTTCATTGTCATTCCTGCTTTTTTCATTGCAGCTTCAAACGCATCGTCAGAGTTGACAACTTTCAGACCGAGGGCAGGGAGGCCCGTTTTTCCAACAATGAAGGACTTACCGCTTCCTGGCCCGCCTGCCAGAAAAACTGCTTTAAATATCGCAGGGTCATCCACACCCTCAGTCATAAACTTTTTAAATTTAATCATTAGTAAACCTTAATTGTTTTCTTTAAAAGAACATCTATTTTATCTATGAGCGTCTCTTGTGCTTGAGGAACTTTAAACGCATCTGAACGAATAGTGTTAATTGAAACATAACTTATTTCTTCGTCAATGTTCTTTTGTGTTCCTGTAATTCTATCAGGCACACTTGGTATATCATTGTTTCTATGCACTTCTAATCTTAGATTGTGGTCTTGATAATCATCAATCAAGTCAAAATCGTCAGTACACACACTTGCAAAATCTGATTTAATGTCTTCGGCAGAGAATGTTACTCCTTCTTCAATATCGTGACCTGCAAGATAAACACAATCAAACTTAACACCTTCTGGTATATTTATAACTGTATAATCTTCCAAACCCATTGAATACATTTTATTAGACTCAACGATACCACAATCAAATTGAATATGTAAATCATTATATAAACTTGTATGTTCTACTGGATATGCAACATAAATGTTTGGAGTGGTCTCATAATATGCATTAATAATTGGTATCATATGTTGACTAGCATTAGACATTTGAACTTTATAGTTTGCGTCTAATAGACTTGGAAACTTACTATTTTTAAAAGAAGGTACGAACAAAACATTTTCATATTCTTTTATTGCCAATAAGTTGTTTCCTAATAGACCCATAGGAATATGAAATTCTGTTCCAAGAATCTTATCGGTTAACCTATCACTAGTATAACCTTTAATAGTTTCACGGATTGCTGTTTTTAAATCAATGTCTGTTTGATGTGAAACAAGAACAGAACGAACCTCTCCGTGTTCCATACCCATAACTACATTGTTTAATGAACTATGTTCCATTAGTAAACCTTATAGTACTCTTGATACTTTTCTAAATTTAATGCAAGACGAAAATGATACAATTGATGTCTATGATTATCCATATGTTTTGCGACACGTTTTCTTTGGTCATAAATCTTAGTCGGTGTATTGACACATTGAATCATTCGTTCTATATGATTACTGACATCTTGTTCATTACCCATTATTGTTCGGTCACTTTCAAGATTGCGGTGAACGTCTATCAAATCAAAGTTCCGAATACAATACTTTGCAAATTTCTTTTTAATCTCTGATACTTTAAACTTACCTTTCTTATAAGATTCACATCCTAATAGAACAACACAATCAAACTCTATGTCTGTTTTAATTTTAAACTCACCGTCTAAACGGAAATATGAATCAGTAGGTATCTGATTTATTCCGTATGCATCATATAAAGGTTTCATATAGTTATCTGCATTTCTAGGCATAGTAACATACATATTACCAAAGGATTCGTTCTTAGAATGAACGATAGGTAATAAATGGTCACCTGCACTATTTACTGGTCTATAGTTTCTATCTCTGATTCTATCATAGAGTTTATCTTCAAAAGAAGTAACAACAAGAATATTACCATAACCACCACAAGTTATGAGACCGTCAATAATACTTGCGTCTGTTACTAACGGAATTAAATCTGCTTGTACAAGTTTCTTGTTTTTAAAACGAGAAATCAAACCCAAGTCAGACATTAACTCTTTTTTCGTAAGAGCGTGTATAATACTGTTCTGAGTAGAATTCTTAGGTTGTGTTCTGTATAGTAACATTAGCTACCTTGGTATAGTTTCTGAATATGGTCTTCAAATTGTTCTATCTTTTCAAGACGATTAGGCCACAAGATATATTCCTTTTCAGGATTCTGTTTTAGATTATTCAATAACGGTTGAATCGCATTGAATAATTTATCTAATTTTTGTTGGGTTTCTTCTACATTAGTGGATACAGACTGCACTTGTGCGGTTGCTTGTTGCACCGCTTCCAGTTCATTTTCATCTACTAACGTAAACCCAAAATCAAATAGTTCATCACTCATATCAATCTCCTAGTATGTTTATTTATAAGAAAAAGTACTTGACAATTAGTGTTTGTTCGTGTATAGTGGTTATATAGTAAAAAAATAGAAGGAGAAACAATGCAATCATTCTATGGTTCAATGACACATTCATACAATGGAAAGAAACGCAAGACCAATGCGTGGAAGAAAGTCAAACAAACTCCTCCAGAGTTCAAACCTCTGACAAACTATAATCTAGGTCAATCAAGTAAAGACCACCGTGAGAAGTATCCGTCAGTATGTGAGATGAAATATACTCCACAAAAAGATACTTCATATAAACGTGAAGAGTCTAAAAAGTTTACAGTCGCACCTGCGTATAACAAGGGTGCATATCAAGTCATTCCAAAAAATGACGTTAAACACATAGGAAGGTAAAATATGAAAAAAGAAAAAATAACTGAAGCATTTGATAATATAGACGAAT
>Ga0222718_10000447_pt1 | contig 42336 bp, 68 predicted proteins | sample C33_27DmetaG_FD_165045 | JGI IMG/M metagenome (GOLD analysis project Ga0222718, IMG submission 165045) | Estuarine water microbial communities from San Francisco Bay, California, United States - C33_27D | ecosystem: Environmental > Aquatic > Marine > Unclassified | place: USA: California...
GATGTAACAGACTCAGTAATACCTTGCGTTCCAGATACATAAGTTGCATCTGGAACATCAGCAGCTGTGATAGGTTCTGTAACATCCTCTTCAGGTTGACCAGTAACATATGTAGCATCAGTTGTTTCTGCTGCAGTAACGGATTCACTAATTGCATCATTCGCAATCCTAAAACCAGTAAGACTATCAGAGAGCGTAATAGTTTCTGATTGCTCCTGTGTTGCTGTGATCATTGTAGCAGAAATTGATTCGCTTGAAGTAATAGTTTCAGCAATATCTTGAGATGTGTTTACAACAACATCACTTGTAGCTGTAATTAAATTATTAATCGAGCTAGAAATATTGACTCTGGCGAAAAGTTCAGTTCCTACAGGATGTATCAGATTTTTTACAAGTTTTTTATAAGTCTTCAGTAATTGTGTGCTTTGAATTTCATATGAAAATTCTTGATAATAAAAGTTGTCTTGTAGTTTTTTGTCCCAACTTAACCAACCACGGGTATCAGTATAACCACCTGGATATTCAATAATACCGCTTACTGTTGGCAATCCAGTTGCGTTTTGTGCAGATCGTGTAATATTAGTTATAGTTACATCTTGCCCTTTACGATAACTTGTCCCCAAATTAATCACAGACGCATCAACAATCGAACCCGTTGTATATCTGGATTGTATATCAGCGTTGTCACCTTTAATACCACCACCGCCATCTGATATGTTTTGAATTGCTACAGGATAATAGATAACAGAAGTTGTAGGCAAAGATGAATCATATCCAGTTCCAAAGTTTGTTGTTGTAACAGTTGCTATGGAACCCGTAAGAACATTAGCGTAAGAAAATGATGCATTTAAATACGAAGAGACATTTGAACTTGCTAAGTTTGCACTAACTGAAGTTGTGTTTGCTCCTAATGAAACAAATGTTGGACCTGTATTCAACACTACAGGAGCCATAGGTTCAATAATATCTTCGGCGATTTCGATTAGTTCAGTATTATTTAAACTTGTAACTTCCCAAAATGCTCCAGTGCCAGAACCACCCGTTACAGTAACAGTTGAATTTAACGCATAACCAGAACCACCATCAACAACATAAAACTCAACTGAATTATCGTCTGTTACTTCTAATACACGCCCGGTTGCACCAGAACCTGATGCTGATGTATATGTGATACTATCACCAACTTGATGCCTAGCACCACCATCAGTAATTGTTATATCTTGTAATGGACCACTTGTGTTGTAAATGGTTGCGGTAATACTTGAGTCTGAGTTTCGTATTACTTCGCCATCAGCAAAAGTTCCATTGATACTCGTTAAGAAAAGTTCTTCAATAGGAATACCAAATTCTACTGCGCCGATAATTCGATCCACATAACCTGTAGCGCCAGATGTTACCCCTGTAATTTTAAAACCAACTAGATTAGCAATTGTGCCTGTTTTAGGATCTCCAACTCGAACTGAAGACTCTTTAACCCAGTTACCATCAGAAGCACGGAGAATATCTTCGCCAGGATAATAAAAATCAATTTCTTCATTGTATAACAATCTAAACAAAAGACGGTAAGAAAGTTCATCGCCCTTTGAACGGTATAAGTCCTTGATTTGTTTTGATAATTTTGTCTTGTCTGTTAAAACCGAACGAGGTAGTGAACTCATGATTTCACGATGGAAATATTCAAAGTACTTGTCGTAAGTATTATCGAGGTCTTGATAGTTTAGCAGATTCTTAGAAACTTCGATTGCGTTGTTTGATTGTTCAAGCCACTGATAGTATGCTTTTACAAACGCAACAAGATTCGGACCTTCGTCGCGAACGAAGTCTGGAAACTGTTGCTCTACAACATTCGATGTTTTTTTAGATGTAGCCATGTTTAATATACAATCGAGTTAATACCTGTTTCTACTGTATCAGTAGTAACGCCTGTTGTAGTAGCAGTAACTGTTGCAGCCACGAGTTGATTCGTTGCTTCGTCCGTGACACTTACGCCAGCGCCAGAAATAAGTAGAATCTGATTACGTACAGCGTTGACATCTAGTTCTCTTGGTTCAGCAAAAATACTGAGATATGTACCTGAATATGCAGAAATATTGAAACCAAGCAGAGTTACGACACCAGTTTCATAATTTACTGTACCAGCAGTTGATGTTAGATATGTTCTAACGTTAGATGTATTGAAATAATAAACGCGAATATTTCCTGCACCATCATCGTCTAGATAACAAGTTCTGCCTTGATACGTAAACGAAGATGAACGAATCGTGTACTGATGCCCACTATGAGGTGCATATAACTTATTATTGAAAACAATCGTATAGTTAATCGCAGTACCCGTTGTCGGAATAAATCTCTTCTCGATTTCGAGTGTAATATTATTCCCAGTGATTGCAGTATTTGAATCGTCGATTGCTTCAACGAACTTAGAGTATCTGAACTTATTGGCTTCAAAGGTGCCGAGATTATTCGTTTCGTAACTTACAATCGCTGCTAAAGCATTTTGTTGAATCGTTGAAGCTGAATCAGTAGTGTTGTCTGAATTGTAGAATACTTTAATTGTAGGTACGACATATAAGAAGAAAGCATCGACAAACTCAATCTCTGTTGTGACGACGTTGTACTTCTTGAGTTCAGTTTTCAGTGTATTTTTTCTATCAGCTGTGATAACAGCACCAGATGTTGGTTTGACTGAAACGTAAACTTTACCGTAGATGGGAGGATCATTTTCTTCACCACCCCACACATTTACAGATGAAAAATCGCCGTTGTCGCGAAGAATGATTCTTTTGTAGTCCTCTGCCGTTACAGCGCGATTCTGAGTCTCAAAGTTTTTTGGTGCATTGAACTTAATAGAATCAATCGTCTCTACTGCTGCTCCACCAGAAGTTGAACCATTTACAGTAACAGTAAAAGTAGAAGAACCACCTAATGTGTTTGGATTTGTAAACGTAGAAATATCGTTACCAACTGTGCCATTGCAAACACGATATTCAATGATTACAATGTTACCATTCGTGAGTGCTTTACCTAGAACCCCATCGCCGAAATAGAGTTCATACTCTTGATCTTCTGATTCTTGTAAAAAGTAAACAGTTGATGTTGCTGAAACTTCCGTCAAATCAGTTGCTAGTGTATATGTTGTCGTTGTCAGATCAACTGCTGATTCTTGAACAGTAACTTTAATTGAAGTTGTATCAGCATTAGCATTCGGCAAAAGATACTTAACTGGATTCGCAGTTGAAACTGTATATCTCTGAGTAAGAGGGCGACCCTCTGTAATTGTAATCGTGCCTGAATAACTAGCATCTGATGTAAGTATGTAATCTTGTGGTGTTACGAAAATGTATTCTTCACCATCAACGGTTGCTGTAAACTCGCTGTTTTTTGATACTGTTACAGAAGCTGGTGAGCCTGATGGTGTAATTGCAACTGTCAAAGTAGTTGAAGCGCCTCGTGCTGATCTTGGCGTATAACTCAACATCTTTGCTCTTGACACAACACTATCACGAAGCTGAGCAGAGTCAAGAAACATTTCGTTGCCGACCATGCTTGAATAGAATGCGTTTTGATATGTGTTATAAGATAGCAAATCAAGCAGTATATTAATTGTTGAACCTTCAAAGTTATAGTCTGAAAACTCTGACCTACTTGAAAGGTAATTCTTCAGAGACTGTTTAATGTCATCAAAATCTAATTCAGTAACACTGATAGTTGAGGTTGCCATTATCGAACTCTCTCTAATAATACGTTTACGGCGATAGGTTCAGAACTGTTTCGAAGTCTAAAAATGATTGTAACGTTGAGTGAATTTAAATCTTCGTTTGAATTTACTATGACATCATCTACAATTGCTCTTGGTTCATAATTTTTCAGCGCTTGTCTGATATTTTTCGAAACATTGTATTCTGTAATAGGAGTCATATTCTCAAATAACTGAGAGGTTACATCTCCTCCAAAAAAAGGATTATATGGTCTTTCATAAAAGTTTGTGAGAACGATGTTCTTTACACTTTGTTTAATAGCATCAGCATTCGTCAATAACTTCACATTACCAGTTACAGGATGTGCGTTAAAACTGAGTGGTATGTCATTAAATACAGTTTCGCTAATTTGAGGCATCATCTTACCCTGTTTTTGTATTATTTATAATGACTAATCTAAGCATTTGTTGTTATTCCAGTCAAATTTAACACAAGGGGCTTTACTAGCAATCGCAGCAGAAACAGACGCTGGTTCCCCTCCACCTTCACCACCATTACAAAAAACATTACCCGATGCTGATTTTGCAGCGTTCGGAACCCAACTACCATGCCCACCCGTAGCATCCCCTAAACGATGAACTGCGATGTTATTTACAAAAACATTCGGACTTCCTTGTGCTGCTGGATCACCACACGCCGTAGTGTCACCTATACGAACTACAGCTGCTCCATTTACAAAAACATTCGGAGAGCCAACCACATATTTCGTTGCATGAAATGGATTAGGCGTAGGACTAGCATGACCTATGTGACTATCTAATCCTAGACGAACGACACCAGGCATACTAAGTATCCTTGTTGAAGTCTATTCGTTTTGCTGTAATATCAATATTACCATCAACCTTCCAAGTTACATCGCCTTTAGCATATTGATAAATGTTATTCGCGTTTATTACAACATCTCCATTTGGATAAATTTCTAAAAAAGTACCAGATTTATGATAAATGTGAACACGCTCAGATCCTGGACTATCATCAAACTCTATTAGATGACCTGACTCAGAACGATAGGTATGATTTTTTGGATACACTGCTGCGTATGGATCAGCAGGAAATCCATCGGGGAGAGTTTTCGTTATGTTATTTGTTCCACGTGCTCTTTGATCAACGTCTGGTTCGTTTAATCTGTTAGGATATGTTCCATTCGGATCATTGAAACCCTTTGTTGTATCTACAGCCTGTGTAGGTATGCCAGCTATTGAACCCATAATGATAGGTCGTTGTGCGTCTTTACCATCCATAAAGAAACCAACAACCCATGAACCTTCTACGAGTCCAGTAGGCGAACGACCGATATCACCCATCGCTGCTGAAGTTATTGGTTGCATGGGTTGCGCCCATGGTAAATCTTCTGTCGGGACTTGATTCTTTACTTCTGTATGCCATCCATAACATCTCACACGCACGCGACCGAGTTGTAGTGGATCATTGCGATCTTCTACAACTCCAAAAAACCAAACAAATTCTTCGCCTAAATTTTTCATTACTCTACCTCAATCGCCTTTTGCGCGTAAGTATCTTTCACACATTCAAAAAGAGTAAAGAAGACGTTATCTTCTTTTTGATAGGTGTGACGAATAGTAGTAATTAAGAAACGATTTCCATATAACAAATTTTCTTTTTTAAGAAAATCTTCATTTTGAGTTGATTGTAAAATGTGAATGTTTACGATCTGACCAATCTCAAGATTTACATTGCCTGGTACTGCTACATTTAAAACTATGTTGTTCAACTTTATTCTAGATGCTAAATCATATTTCATTTTCTTATGAAGCAATCGAGGATTTTTAATTTGTGAATCAGTTTCAACAGCATTTCTTAGATATGAAAATTGATTATAATTTTCGCCTATGTTAGATAGAATATAGTATTCAGCTGGAGTACCTGCATCTTTAGTTAAAAAGGAATCATCTGCTATTAAATATGACGAGTCAAAAGATTTTTTATCTTGTTCAATATGAGACATTTTTGAGAAGTCTCTACTATATAAAAAGTTATCTGTTGTAAATTTTTTAAGTATAGGATCTATTGATTTAATTTTATTGGAATATAATCCAGCGTTTATATTCTTCAAAGTATTAAATTGATTTACAAAATCTAAATTGTTAATCTTTTGATAATCATGAATTTTTTCTCCAGCAACAGTATTCTCTTGTTCTGCCGATGCTTCATGAAAATAGAAATCATCTACTGCATTGGCTGTTAACAAACTGTCAAAAGTTTGAAAATACCACCCATTTTCTCTTTGAAAGAATACAAAATTTGATGATTTGCTCAACTCGTTTTTCGAAATCGCCTCAGTGCAAAGATAATCAATCGCATCATATGGTTTTTTACCATTAAAAATAACTGATGTGCTATTCAGAGTGTCTGATATAATCAGTTCTCTTTCTCTTTTTTCTATGATGGCTTCAGAATCATTGGGCTTTAGAAAGTTGTTGTAAATTCTCTTAATAACCGTCGAAATAGGTAAGTTTGCATATGATTTGTCGATTACCTTTCTCTCGTTGTTTATGATTTCATGAGAAGCGCCATGAATTACATAACCCTCAGCTCTTTGTTCAAATTTCTTTCGATCAGTGATTGAATAAATTTGAAAAATGTACTTGAGAGTTCTTTTCTCTGTTGGAGTAGTAAATGAAATATAAAAAGTTTCGTTTCCAATGATTGGCACTAACTCAATTAAACCATTTGAGTCGATCACAAATAATTCACACCTGATACCCTTATTGTAGATATCGTGATAGATGCTTACCTCTAACACGACATCGCGAATATCAAGTTCTTTTCCTTTATGATTTAAGAGAACGCATGACTCAAGTTTTATAACATTTGGTCTGTACGTTTCAGTGGTTTGTGATTGAGTCATTAGTCAAAAATACTTTTTGTTTCATTTAACAACTTTGTAATGTAATCTTTATGAAGCACTTTAATAGTTCTCTTTGAATCATTGAGATCTACTTCATAATCATAGTTTGATACTTCTCTTTTTTCAGAAGCAGAAAGACCGGCATACGTAGTAGAGTCAACTTCAATTTTCTTTTCTTTGATTATAGTTCCATCAGATAACTTTGAAGATGATTGATAAATCCATTCATAATGATGGACTGTATTCATAGCTGATTCTATAGAACCATATTTGTTAGCTACAAAGTTTACAAAATCTTGATAGTTTAAAGGTAAATCATATACAGGATCTAAGATATCGTTTGTAATAAACAAAACCCAATCAAGCGTAGAATCCCCATAATATCTATCAGCTATATATTGAACTGTTTGCCCTTCTCTGATATCATGAGTGTAGTAAAGAGCTGTATTATTTTTCAACGCTTCTAATAACTTAAATCTGACAAGAGGATTCTGTATAGTTCTAATAGTTCCATTTCTCTGAAGATCGTAATCTATAGTAGGGAAATTTTCAAAAAAGTGTGGCATTCGAATTACCTATTTTGACTCTTGATGGTTTCTTTCGTAATAACAGCAACTTCTTGGAAAGTAGCATCGATACTAACTGACACTGGAGCTTTTGTGTTATTAATGTTGTGATATAATGGTTGACCTTCAGCGTGATAAGTTGCCTGAAATGATGTTAATACAGATGGACCAATGTTAAAAAGATAATCTTCATATCGAAAATCAATTTCAAATTGTTCTGGATATGAAAAGAAATACTGATTAGATGGAATACCAGGAGAAGAATGATATTTGAAAAGATGTATTATATCTTTGATTTTTTCTTGTTCGTCAACATTTTTAGGTAGTAACTTCCACGTAAACTGATGAGTTCTGAATTGAGGTGAGTCATATAACATTGCCATATAGGGATTTCTAGCAAGACCAGCTCCTGCTATAGCTCCTTTAAGTGCTTGTCCTGCTGCAGCTCCTGTTAACGCGCCGAGACTGCCGCCGATTTTTGCACCTATTAAAGCTCCTAAGTTTTCTTCAGCTGCTTGTAATCCATAATATTGAGCGACGGATTTGAAATCAATATCTGTAACTTTATCAATAAGCGATTGAAGATTTCCAGCGGCACCAGCGGCACCGACGGCGGCTCCTGCAAGACCAGCAACACCAATTCCTTCACTGTTATATGATTGAGTATACTGAGTTGCTAAATTTAAAGGTATTGGAAGAAAAATTCTAGCTACATCATTTTTCAAAGGAAAATCATTTTTTCTACGAAATTCTTGCTTGTTAATACGAAAAGCCATCCAATGTTCAACTTCTTCGATATTATTCGGAAAAGAATATGTGTCTACGTTACCAGGGTTTTGTAGAGCTGACTCTAAATCCCCTCTATCTGGACGAGCTTGGTTTCTTTCTTCGTTGATTCTCCAAGAGTCTATAGCCATCGAATAAATATCCTTTTAAGCAGCATTTATATTATTTATAATGAAAACTCTCAAAGGTCGTTACAGACCCACAAACCCCACAAAATACATGGGTGACCCTACGAATATCATCTATCGTAGTTCGTGGGAACTAAAGTTTATGAAATGGTGCGACTTTCGCGAAGATGTTGTTCAGTGGCAATCAGAAGAGTTTTGTATTCCATACAAACATCCTTTAGATGGAAAAGTCCATCGTTATTTTCCCGACTTTCTCATTAAAGTAAAAAATAATAACGGTATCATAGAGACTTTAGTTATTGAAGTCAAACCCGCGAATCAGACGAAAGAGCCTAAACCTCAGAAGAATAAAACGAGGAGATATCTAAACGAAGTTAAGACATATGCAGTAAATCGATACAAGTGGGACTATGCTAAAGTTTGGTGTGAGAATCGTGGTTATCGTTTCATAATAGTCACTGAGAATGAACTATTCGGAAGAAGAAACATTTGAATTCATTATAAATAATGAAAAGGGGCACCAATGACCGCATATGTTTTTGATAGATTGTTAACTCAGGGAGTAAGAGCAGGAAAGATACCAGCTAGAACTCGTCAATCTCGTGATTGGTTTAGAGAAAAAGCAGCGTCTACTCGTATTACGCCAAATCGACTTGTGAGTGAAGCAGGTAAGAAAGAGGGTGGTAGTGCGTTAACGAATAAAATACTTCCTGGGCGCATGTATGCTTTCTTCTATAATCCTAAACATCGTGCGACGTTGCCATACTATGATAGATTTCCATTAATTTTTATGGTAAGCAAAACGGAAGATGGTTTTTATGGTATTAACTTACACTATTTACCACCAGAATTGCGTGCAAGATTAATGGATGCATTATACGATTTGACTAACAACAAGAAATTCGATGAGACAACTAAACTTCGCATGAGTTATGATATATTGAAACAGGCAACAAAATTTCGCTGGTTCAAACCTACATTTAAAAGATATCTAACTAATCATGTGAACGGACGTTTTGTTTATATAGATTCTGTAGAGTGGGATATGGCGTTATTTCTACCGACTGAGCGATTCGTGAAAGCAAACAAATCTGCTGTCTGGAAAGACAGTCGTAGAATTATTCGAGGACGATAATGGCTTTTAACATTAACGATTTTACTACTGAACTGAGTAAAAATGGACTTGCTAAAACCAGCAATTTTAAAGTTGTAATGTCAGGAGAACCCCTTAAAGATATCTTCCCAGACGCTGGCAGAGATTTTTCTTTTCGTATTGAAAGCGTAGATTTCCCAGGCAGGTCAATACCCTCTTTAGATTATAAGGATTATGGAGCGCCATATAAAATTGGGGGATTAGCAAATTACATTGAAATTACTTTCGTTATAATTTGTAGTTCTGATCTTCGCGAGAGAGAATTCTTTATGCGTTGGCAAGACTTGATAACGGGTAATCATAGACAAGGCAAAAAAAGAGATTTTGATATTGGTTACTATGACGAATATGTTTGTAAAAAAGGATTTGAGATATCTCAATATGATGATATTGGAAATGAAACGTACAAAATCTCTCTAATTGATTCATATCCCACGTTAATTGGCGCATTATCGGGAAGTTGGGCAACTACCGACATACAAAAAATGACTGTCACAATGACATACAGGTATTTCGAAGAAAAGGCTATACCAAGTCTTCCAAGTTCTTCTTCGAATAGAATACCAAAATTACCAAAAGTTAATTTGCCAACCAAGTTCCCTGATATTGATATTGCTTCAAAAGTTCCATTTCCCAAATTACCAAGAATTCCACAAATACCAAAGGTTAATTTACCCAGAATAGAAAACACTAAAAACGAAATAAGCAAAGTTAAGAATGTTTTTAATAGATAGTGAGGTTATATTATGGCATTGCCACAACTGACTACACCTGAATATGATATAGTTATTCCGTCAACGCAAGAAAAAATTAAGTTTAGACCTTTCTTGGTTAAAGAGGAGAAAATACTTTATTTTGCGCTAGAAGGACGAGATGAGTCGCAGGTTTATGATTCTATTGTTAAGATTTTAGAATCATGTATTTTGACGCCAAACATCAATGTAAATAAGTTTACTTCATATGATTTAGAGTATCTTTTTCTGAAGTTAAGGTCTAAGTCTGTCAGTGAGATTATCAATATTAACTTGAAACACGCTGATTCATCAGAGTGTCAAGCATCTACTTCGGTGCAGATTAACATTGATGACGTCAATATAAAGTTTAACGAAGAACATGTGAATGTAATTGAAATAGGCAATGGTATTGGAATTAAAATGAAAGACCCAGATGCCGCTGATATCATGAAATTAAATAATAATTTACCAGAAATAGATCGTTTATTAGAAGTACTATACAGATGTGTTGATTTTGTATATGATGAAAAAGAAACATATGACGATTTTTCTAGAGAAGAATTCAATGAGTTTATTGACAAGATGAGCCAGGGGCAATTTCAAAAAGTTGTAAAGTTCTTTGAAACTATGCCGAAGGTATCACATGAAGTTAGTTATACTTGTAAAGAATGTGGAAAAGAAGAAACAGTTGTAATTGAGGGCATGCAAAGTTTTTTTACCTAAGCCTCAGTCATGATAACTTGTATAACATGTACAGAGTAAATTTTAACATGATGCAGCATCATAATTATAGTTTGACTGAGTTGGAAAATATGATGCCCTTTGAAAGAGAAATTTATGTTCAATTGTTGATGCAATATATTAAAGAAGAAAACGAACGATTGCAGCAGGAAAAAATGTAATGGCACTACCTAATCCTAATCCTAATCCTAATGAACAATCCATTTCTGGTAAATTACCGGTACCGAGTAGTTCAGAATCAGGAAAAAACTTATCTTCTATAGATGAGAAATTTTCAGTTTTAATTTCATTGAATAAACAGTTGCTTCAATCACAAAAAAGTTTTATTGAAATATTGATGAATTTTATAGACAGCAAAAAAGAAGAAGGAGATCCAAATAAAGATACTGCTGGAGGTGTAGCTGGAAAAGATAGTTTATTTGATAGTTTGAAAGAATCTCTTGGAGGTTTCAGATTTGGCGATCTTTTATTTGCAGCTTTAGCGGCTTGGGCTACAGGTTTAGATGATTTTCTTCAAATTAAATTATTACCGAGGATTATGAAGGTAATATCAAAACCATTTTTGGGTTTTGGTAAAATGTTAGACTCTCTTTTTACAAATATTTACGAAAACGTGATACGCGTAACTGGTTCTATAAAAGAAACTTTTGGTAAAATTACTGGTGCAATAAAAGAAGGACCGTTTGCTAAAGTATTTGGCGCAATAGGAAAATTCTTCAAATCAATCGTGACTCCTCTATTGCCAATAGTTAAATTAATAGCAAGATTGTCAGGAGTCGGGACCATTCTTTTTGCAATCTTTGATTTCTTTAAAGGTTTTATGGCAGGGTTCAAAGAGGGAGGAGTACTTGAAGGAATTAAAGAAGGGATTTATGAAATAATCCGTGGCTTTGTGACAAAACCTCTCGATCTACTTAAAGATTTATTTGCTTGGGCTGCCGAAAAACTGGGGTTTGAAAGTTTCGCAGAAACTCTTAATTCGTTTTCATTCACTGACTTATTCAATAAAATGGTAGAAAAAGTCGAAGAAATTATTTCTGGAATAGCAAATTGGTTTAAAGCTCTGTTTGCAGACCCAAAAGAAACACTTGAAAAACTGGTTGGAGATACGATTGAATGGATTACTAATTTCTCAACCAAAGCTTATGAGAAATATATTGAACCTGCTATAACCTGGGTAACAGAAAAGTTTTCAACTGTTTCTGATTCGATCGAAAGTCTGGTTGGAGATAAGTTTGATTGGATTACCAATTTCCCAACCAAAGTTTATGAGAAATATATTGAACCAGTTGTAGACTGGGCGAAGAAATTATTCTCTTCTGAGGATGAAAAACCGGAGGATGTAGGAAAACTATCATTAGGGGATTCATTTTCTGATGTCAAAGGCATGTTTGACGATTTCAGTATAACTGATATTACGAAAAACATTTTAGCAACTGTTGGTGAAAAGATAAACAATGTTTTTCAATGGTTAGCAGAAAAAGTTAATGCGATTAAATTGTTAGGACCAAAACTTTCTCCAATAATGGCAGACGCGGGCATCACAGCTGGTTCATTTTTTGGTGCAAAAAACTTAAAAAGATTTTCAGCTGATGCTGAAGGAAATAGAGTTCTAGATGAAAGTACGATTGAAGCTCCTCCTCCTGATAGCGCTAGTTTAGAAAGTAGTACTAGACAAATGTCTCAATTTAGAGAAGCGAGCGCAGCAAGTTCATCTGTAATCATCAATAATAATGGTGGTAATACTCAACAAAACAACGTTAGCAAAACGACACATACAGGAGGCAGCCCTAACGTTAGAGTAGATCAAGTAGGTGCTGCTTATGCTGGTTGATAAAAAAAGAGGGGACCGAAGTCCCCTCTTCCAACCCATCTTCTATGGATTTTAGTCGTCTTCAGCGAGTTGCTTGAAAAAATCAAGACTGTCATCACCAGACGACTCTTCGCTCTCCATTACAGGAGCGGCAGCTCGACGAGGTTCAGAAGGAAAGTCCTCCTCGCCGAGTTCTTCAGCAGTGCTTGACACTGCGGAAGCTCCAAGTACACGATTGAGTCGAGCCTGCAACTCGGCATATGACTTGAAGTTCTTACGATCTAGAAACTCCTGAAGAGAATATTGAGTTGACCAGATCTTTTCGAGTTCATCGTCATCATCGGCAAGAGCACTTGGAGAATCAAATTCAGACTTATCATAGTTACGATAACCTTCAACATTGCGAATCTTCATCTTGAAGTTTGCGCCTTCCCAGAAGTCAAAAGGATTGACTGTTTCTTCATCCTCAAACTCTGGATTCATCTGATCATTCAGCTTATCGAAGATCTTCTTACCAAACTTGTATAGGAATACCTTACCCTCGTTCTCAGGATGAGAAGGATCCTTTACAACATAGATGTTTGAGATATAACTTAGGCGACGCTTCTGCTTACGAGCCTGTTCCTTACCAGCTTCATCACCACGATTCCATAACGTTGAGTTATACTCACCGCATGGGTCATTTTCGTTAAGAGTGGTAAGTGAGTTCTCAATGTACCATCCACCTGGACCCTGGAAACCGTGAGAGAAAATTCGCACCCAAGGAAGGTCTTCACCCTTGGGAGAAGGAAGGAAACGAATCACTGCATATCCGTTACCTGCCTTATCAACTTCTGGCTGCCAAAAACGATTGTCAGCAGAACCTTGATTGTTACTTTGAACCTTATTTGTCTCTTCCCGTAGTTTATCGGTTAGAGACTTACGTGAACGCTTGAGTTCAGAAAAGGATGTATTCATTTATATTTCTCCGTATGTTTTAATATGTTTTGTATTTCGTCTTGTCCACACTACTCATCATATAGTAGTTTATTTATACCCTATCCTAACAAATAAGTAAATACTTTTTTCTATCTTTGTTAATACTCCTCGTGAATGAAATTTTCAATACTGTCATTTCTTGCAATGTGGTTAATTTTACCTCGAAGTATATAGTTTTCCATGGTGAGCTTCTTGACCAGATTTCTCAACTCTCGCAGTTCTCCTTCATATCTCTCAATTTCCTTGTTCACTGAATATCTCCTTTACGATCTTTCTCATTTCCATCTTGTTAAACTTCACAAAACTCTTATACTTATTCGCACGCATGCGAGTTTCCTCCCAAACGACGTCGTTTAGTTCTTTATTCCAATAACGGGTAAAGTGTAGTATGTCATCCAGTATGATGAATGACTCTAACGTAATCTTCTTTTGAAGAAGAAGTTTAAGTAGCGGTGGATGACCTTGCTGTACTAATAGGAGATCATTATACGGTACATGGCGTATACCGCAATAATCATGAATAGTAAGCAAGTCGCTACGAAACACGTAACTAAGAGACTCATTTCTTTTCTTCCATTCAACGTAGTTATTTTCACTCTCTTGCGAGAGCAAATTACCAATCCACATATCACTCAGAATAAAGTTACTCACGAAATAATTAATCAGTTCATTTCGCTCGTACTTCTTCGAAAGTTTACGGAAGAAGAAACGATCTTTTCTTTTCAAGAACGAATTCGTATTTGCCTTTACATTACCACTATACTTAAAAAAATCATAGTCGCCTGTGAAGTGTTGCTTCAAAGCTAGATATATCTTATAAGCATCAAAACCTTCATTCACGTCGTACATAATCATATTGGCAGCTTGTTATTCTTCTCTTTTAAAAGATTTAACTCGCTTGCCTCATACTCTAAGGTCTTCTTTATCTTTGTATTTATAAGTTTTGCTGCGGTTTCAACTTCAATGTTGTTCGTTTCGCAGTAATGGACGATTGCGTCCAGATAAGAAATCTGCTTCTCAACTACAAGTTTCTCGACGTTCATTGATAGGTCTTTTAGAGACATTAATCCCACCTGTAAAAAATATGATCTTCAATTCGAATAGTTTTGGTCTTTGTAGACGCCCATGCAGGTTGAACATAATGAGCATGATAGTGAGTCGCGCCTTTTGTAAAGTCTGGAACGAATCGATTGTGTATCATCTTAGATAGATAGTAAATCGCTTCATATTCTTCGTAGTTATGAATCTTATCAGACTTACCATCACAATACCAACTAAACTGGCATCGATGTCGAATCGGAATCAGTTCACCTGTTCCTTTCCATGAGGGTCTATGAGGACCTTCCGTCACAACTTCGCAGATGGTGTTGGGAAAGCGACTATCATCAACACGATTGATCGTCACTAATCCAACAGCCATTTTACCTGCTACAGACTGATTTCTAGCCTCATGATATATGTTGGCAGCGAGACATGAGATTTCAGCATCAGATGCTTCTGTCTCAGGAGTATATACCAACAATAAGGCGAAGAGCGCTATTGTAATTTCATTCATCATAATATAATTATATTACTATCAAATGATGCAAAAGTAAACTACTTTTTGCCCTGACCGCGATACTTCTTATAGTTTCTTCGTTTTGCCTTATTCATCATCGCCTTTGAGATCATTGAGTTATTGCCACCAATACTCGTCTTTTTTCGAACCTTAGATACCTCAACAATCGACGTACCAATACCAGTCTTTTTTGCCATTATCAATCCTATTTCTTATCAGTGATGAATGATTGTAGTTTCTCTGCTTGAGCAACGATTTCTTCAGGCGTGAACATCTTAGGAAGATATTTTTCAACGTCCTTATAGAGATCTCTGTTCGTCTCCATTGCCTTATTCATTGCTTCCCATGCCATAATTGAAGCCTGTTCATATTGACGATCAAGCATATCCTTAGACATCGAGAGTAAGTCGAAACGAATTTCGTAGGGATTCTTAACCATAATGTTTTCTCCTGTGTGTGTATGTGTAGTGTGGGAGACTAACCGTGGTCTCCCGCGTGTGTATTACGTCACAACCCGTGGCGCGTCCGAAGTCGATATACGCCAATCAATCCGGTGGTGGGTTTTCTGTTGCTAGGAAACCCACCGAACCCCAGATGACTATGCTGCTAGAGCAAAGTCCTCAATGTGATTGTCATTTGCTGCGACATCTACAGTTTTTGACCTATTAGGCGGTCAGCCCTGTGACTCCGATTTCCTATTCACTACCAGTCGATCCTAATCTACCCCGAAATTGATAGGGAAAGATTTGGTGGAGTAGGCGGGAATCGCACCCGCGTCCTGTCTAGCTTTGAGTCCTCCTCAACGTCACACTCTATATATTAAATCCTTCATGTAAAAAAGTCAATGGATTTATTGAGATTTGAGTATCGTAACAACACCCCATGCAATAGCTGCCCAACAAACAAGATTCATTGGAATGACAGCGGATAGGAATAGACCAACAACACCAACTGCGATAAGTGCTCCACCATCCCAGGAAGTGCGTTCCTTTACTCTATTTTTAACCCATTGTAGCATTTTTACTACCTCTTTTTTTGTTAAAAAATATCGCTCATGAAGGCGATATTTTATTTATATCCCAGACTCGAACCCCGACTTGATCCTCGACTTGATCCCAGACTTGATCCCTGACTTGATCACATACTTGGTCCCAGACTTGAACCCTGACTTGGTCCCAGACTTGAACCCTAACTTGACGCGTGACTTGAGCCCTGACTTGAGCCCAGACTTGATCCTCGACTTGATACCTAACGGATTTCATTTTGTAATTCATTCCTGACTTGAGACCAGACTTGATCACATACTTGATCCCTGACTTGAGACCAGACTTGACGCCTGACTTGATCCCTGACTTGACGCCTGACTTGACGCCTGACTTGATCCCAGACTTGATCACTGACTTGAGACCAGACTTGATCACATACTTGATCACTGACTGATTTCACGTCCTCACCTCAAGATCGCGCAGTAGATCACCATCAAGACCATAAGTCCAAGCATTAGCTTCAAGAGCAGTCTTCATATTGGGCGGAACAGGAATAGCAAACTCACGACCAGTTCCACATAGAACCCTGAGAAACTTTTCCTTACCAATATCTGGAATATTCACCTCAAGTAGAGTACCAATCATTGGGTCTTCATCAGACTCGATAATGTGAGCATTGAGGTTACGGAGAACCGTCGCCCAACCGATGATCTCACAAGCAGCCTTTCGCTGTTCTGTGTTTCTCCAAGTAAGGGCAATCTTGGCTGTCAGTTCGCCCTTCTTAGTAATCCACTCAGAAGGAATAGTAACACCGTGCCAAGCATAAACACTAAACCCGTCGCCATAAAGAATAGCAGGACCATCCTCACAGTGAAGTCGTTTTTGCTCATCGAACTTGATATGCGTCGGACGATCTTGAAACACGACTACATCTTCGTAAAGATTTAACCAGCCACAATGGTTAGCTAGTTCTATAAGACCATCTACTTTATGACATTCCTTGATGCCTACTGCATCACGAAAGTATTGATAGAAACTAAGCCAATCTGCATCATGGCAGCCAAAAATCATATCATTGAAAATTTTATCTGCACTAATTGAACTATCAATTTTCTGAATAACTTTAATGGCATCGATTGGACTTTTTGCAACATAGAATTGTGTGGGTGTTAGCAAACCAGCAATTTCATATGCTTTACATACAGCAGTCTTAGCTTTCTCAAAATCAACAGGTCCAGTGCGTAGACCAATGTCAATCCACTTATCCCGATATGCAGGCAGAAGGGCTTCTTGTTCTTTGCTAAGTTGCGCAATCATTTTTTCATCCTATTAATTGAATTAAAACTATCTTGATCCTCGACTTGAGACCAGACTTGCTCCCAGACTTGATCACTGACTTGAGACCAGACTTGATCACTGACTTGAGACCAGACTTGATCCCTGACTTGATACCTGACTTGAGACCAGACTTGATACCTGACTTGATCCCTGACTTGGTCCCAGACTTGATGCCTGACTTGATCCCTGACGGATTTCAACATTAGTCAGCAGCCCGACGAAATCCTTCTGGAGTGTACTCACGCTGCCGCTTGATTACGTAATTACCTTCATCAACAAGTAGAGACTCATGTGTGTCAAAGGAACGCAGATGTACAATTTCTGTTGGAGACTTGACGTTTAGAAACAACTCATACAAATCTGCATCGGCAACATTCTTTGGTTTGTATGCCTCGACACGATCAGCAACCATCACATGATTGTGTCCCGTTTCCGAGTGAGCCACAACAAAATTGCCGTTCTCCGCTTCAAATGCTTCGACATTATCAGGAATGTCGTTAATACGAAGGATAATAAAATCACCCTGCGCTGCCATCTTAGTAAAAGTCTTCATGTTATTTTCCCTCCTATTCTACACGATAAACAGTAACACTGTCGTCGGTATTGCGACGTGTAACAAATTTGACACCTTGTTTTGACGCATATCCGTGGGCGGCACAAACAATTTTGCATCCACCTGACCAATTTCGCTTCGCGGCAGAGTGATCTGCTGGTACAGTAAATGCGTGTCCAGGTTTCATTTGGGGAAAGGGATATTTCGAACGAACAGTATATTCTTTCGAAGGTACTTCTGCTTTAAAAATTTCAAACATTATTTTCTCCATAATTAAAATAAAAAGATAGGAGGGAGGGGAGTTTCCCCCTCCCCAAGTTCTCTAGGCTGCTTCGGCGAATTCGAGAGCATCCTTTAGAGCATTCTCCTTCACCTTACGACCATACCCAAACCAAGCAGAAGTCATACGGGTATCATCAGAACGACCAATCATGTGGTCGGTCATATAGGTGACGGTGTTAAATGCTTGCCACCAAGAACCCTTAGCGAACTTCGCACCAGGCTGAGTGTCAATGACCTCAAGAGCCGTCTGAGCATTACGAGAGACGGCACCCTCTTTGTCCTTCTTATTCGAAGTACGAGGGAAGGTGCGGTCAAAGTACTCTTTCAGCGTCTCGTTGGTGAAACGTTTGGAACCAAGGAACTGAGCTGCTTCCTTATAGGTTTCCAGCTTCTCCTTCGCTACGCCAAGCATCTCCTTGACAGACTCAGCATCGAACTCAGACCGATGGTTAATCTTAACCATATAGTCAGTCTTTCGATTTAGAGCCATCGAGATGGTGTTATTGCAAACCACACGAACGGGCGTCATCATGACGGTAATCGTCTGACCGTACTTATGCGGATTTGAGAACAGAAGGTAGTTCTCAGTCACATCACCCTTGAACAACTCGAAAGCATCCTTGACCTTTGCAAGCGCCCAAGTACGACGACCATCTTCGAGAGAACCAGCGGTATGCATTTCCATATCACCAGCCTCCACGAAGTCATTGAAGAAGGTAAATGCATCGCGATTCTGAAGAGGATTCCAGTCATCGCCGATGGTGTCGAGATAACGACCATCAGAACTACGAACTAGACCCTTCTTACCAGGAACGACGACACCGTCGCCGTAGAACAAATCAACCTTATCAACCGTCCAGTCAAGACCAGCCTTCTCAAGCATCTGCTCAGGAGTCAAGTCTGCAGGAACTTCAACACCAAGACCATGCCAAGGAACTTCACCAGCATAAGCCATCGTTTCAACCATATGTGCCATAATATATTCTCCTAAATGGCGTTTCAATCAATCAATAACACTATTATACTACATTAGAATAAAAAGTAAATACAAAAAAACCAAATAAAAACAATAACTTAACTTATTAGATTATCTTCATGCTCCAATCGTCTTGTAGTAACCATCAGCCTTGACTTCCATCATGCCAAGACTCAAATCCTTAACCTGCCAGAGCTTGCTACCAGTGAAAAACTCGCAAGCCTCAATCATCAGGTTCCACTCACCAATGTGGATGTTGGTGTGAATGGGCATCTTCCAGTTGTCCAGGTTCTCAGTCAGCTTGTCAAAAGCCTTTGAGAGCTCGCCACGGGTAAAACCCTTTGTGCTAACAACCATGTCATCCATATCCAGGATGTCTGCTACGTTCACTTCCTTAGTCATTACGATTTCCTCTTTTTCAATCATAAGTATATTCTATACCCTAACCGAAAATAAGTAAACCCCTAAAAAACCAAATAAAAACAATAACTTAATCCCTACTTCATTGTTCGCACAAAACGCCCAACGTCGCTATCCTTATAGTCGCCGCGCGCGGACCAGTTACGAAAAGCAGAACACTCCGTACAATTCACCTCACAGGAAGCAGCGAGGGAACAAGTATCACAGGGTAGTTCCCGTACATTCTCAGGAATAGGTAGAAGCACCTGAGACTGAGTTGAAGGACCCCAAGAAGCGTCGAGTTCTGCGCCGATAGAAAAATAATCACGGTTCATCGTTTATCTCCTAAAATGCAATAAGAATAAAAGCACTCACGAAAAACAGACTACTAACAAAAAGCACACTCACTAGGATTTCTCGAATCATTTTTTCCTCTTTTCTAATCATAAGTATATTCTATACCTAGATAGAAAATAAGTAAACCCCTAAAAAACTGAATAAAATCAATAACTTAGGAATGAGCCTCAGCGGCGAGGTCGTAATCCATATCGTCTGGGATCTGAATAGGTTCCTCAGACTCCATCATCTCGGAGATGATGGCCATCATCTCCCGAGACCAGATTTCGTCAGAAACCTCGTCGAAAATCTTACGAAAAGTTTCTTTCGACTCTTGGGGAAGGGTATCAACCAGCTTTTTAATATCAAACATCATCATCTCCTTATCAACTAAGACCTAGTATAAGGGTTTCCAATAATAAGTAAACCCTAAAAAAAGGTAATAAAATCAATAGCTTAGGAGTAAGTGATTGATATTTAAAGAGAATTTTGTTCGGGGGTAAATCCGGGAACGTCTCCAATGGACTGAATACCCGCAGTGATGATGCAGGAGATTCCTGTAACTGAAGATATCACCAGAGTAAATGTCTCTTTCTCAGGATTTCGATAGAGCATCGCGAGACGTGACCCATCAGTTGCAACCAATCCGATAATCACGATCTCAGTTTCGCCGTGATTTTCTTCTAGAAAAGTTTTTAGTATTGCAGTAGGACCACAAACTACAGGCATCTGACTGTTTTGGAATCCCTGGTTTTGAGAATATGCGTTAGTGATAAACGCGAAAGTTATTGTTAATGCAACTAGAAAGATTCTCATTTTGTCCTGCCTAAGAAAAACGGATCTGTTTTATATTTATAAGGATCAGACACGAAAATCTGAGGATTTGAATTTTCAACGCCAATCATAATAATGTTGCTCTCTACGGTTTGCCCATACATCTCTTCAACCATAAAAGAATATGCAGCAGCCTGTAGAAAATAATCAGTAATCCATTTACGTTTTTTCGGTTTCGTGGAAGACTTAAAGTCGATAACGGTAAGGCGATTCATTACCTGAGCAATACAATCAACAGTTCCTGCTAATCGATACTGATCGCTATACAGTGATTGTTCTAGAGCAAACACCTTTTGTATAGAGGCATCAATCATGTCTTTCATTGAAAAGAAAAGGGATACAGGCATGGGCATGTGACCCTCTGTCTGTATCCCTTTGTTATTGAGATAATCTTCGATGATATGATGAAGCGAAGTTCCACGAGCAGCTGCTGTGCGACTCACGCGATTCGCTTCCTCTTCACCTACACGTCGTCTCCATTCCATCAAACCTTCCTTCTTACCAGGAAGTTTGCCTAGAGCACTAGTCACAGACTCATATTCTAAATCACTGTTAGGAATAGTGTATCTTCGACCTTCATCCGTATCAATTCTATTCAGTTTTATAGGAGGAAATCGTTCCTCATGTAAAAATTCCACAGTCAAACTTTGCAACGATATAATCCTTCACTAACTTACTTCTAACAATATCATCTTCTTCGAACTCAATGCTATGAATGTCTGGCAACTCTCTAAGAATTTTCATAAACTGTATAATTCCAGTCTTTTCCCTCTGCCTCTCTAAATCGCACTGTCTATAATCACCGCAGAAGATAACCTTACTGTTATCCCCTACTCGTGTTATAATACTATCTAGTTCGCCAAAATCCATGTTCTGGGACTCATCCACAATAACGATACTATCATTAAGAGTAATCCCGCGTATGAAAGAAGTCGATATGAACTCAACCATGTTACGACCTTTAAGATAGTCATACGCATCGCCTCGACCAAAGAGTTCAGTAAAAATGTTATAGTATGGTAACTCATATGCTTTTTGTTTTTCTTTTTGATTGCCAGGGAGAAATCCCATATCTCTTGTTGGTACAACTGACCGAACCAAAACAATTTTTTGCTTAGTAGTGTTTGTCTCCAAAAGTTCTCGAAGAGCAAGGTATAGACTGATGAATGTTTTTCCTGTTCCTGCTATACCATGAAGGAGTAGATTGTTTCCATTCACATAAGAAGCAAAAACCTTACGTTGATTTTTTGTCTTAGGTTGAATGGATTGTAACTGCAAGTTTGTATTTTGTTTTTGTTGTTTTTTTCTGTGCTTTTTTGTTTTTTTATTAAATTTAAACTCTTCTTCAAAATAAGCAATTTTGTTTTGCATTCGGAACCTTTCTGGTTACATAATCAAATGCCTACAGCAGCTCTTTTACTCCTCCATTTTTCTACAACTTCGCGAGTCTTGACAGCCTTCGCAGACTTATCACCATATCGATTACCCAATGTAGTTCCCGGATGCGCTTCTGCCATACGAGCGAGGTTTTCTCTCCAACCATCGTCGTTACGCATAGAACGCATACCATCGGCTGAGCGAACGATATTGATTTGAGTAAGGGTTTGTTTGATATATGGGTGGTCAGCCAAAAACGCTTGCTTCTCCGAGTAAGACATCATCTCCTCGAACTCTACGTCATTTTCTTCATCAATAAAACTATACGTTGGCATTATACCTCCACGTTTTTATTTATTATTATGCAACTTTATACCAGTCTGGTGGAGTGCGATTTGTCCACTTTGCAAAACTCTTTTTTGCTACATTGTAGTAGTTACGATATGACTGTACTGCATTTCCTTCTACAATACACCCAGGATACTGCTGCATTGCAATCGCGTAAGGAGTTTCTCCAATACGGGTATTGACATTGCGGGGCAGTTTCCGTAGATATGAACCTATTTCTGTTTCTCGATTAAACGCGCCGTGTTTCTTACCATATCGGCGAGTGTATTCTTTTGCCATTTCTGCATAATGAGCATAGTGCCAAATATAGTTAGAAGCAGACTGCATTGTCCAAACAGTACAAGGATGACCCATATGGACTGCTTTCATTAAAATATTCTCACGATCATCATTTAACTTCCAATACTTTACCATACGTTTACCAGACTTTGATGGGCGCATTTCCATCTCACCGTCAAGCATACGATGCGCGGTTGATAACATCTGTGCTGATTCAGTAACCATCTTCACAATATGCTTATCACACAACATGTGAGCCGCTGCTACAGGATTTTCATCAACAATAAAGATATTCACTTTCGCTTACTCCAAACTTCTTCGAAACAATCTTCATGATAATAACCTTCGTCATTATACCACATTCTAACAAAATAAGAATCGTACATATTTTGTACAGCATCGTCTTTCCAGGTCTTAGGAATCAAACGACCCTTTACCATCCACATAAGACGATTCGCTTCTTTATCGTTTTTATTCACCAACGTACTTCTTCGTTCCGCTAAAAACTTCATCAATCCCACTCGGCATGCGTCGAATCTCAATGATATTATCGCTTTCTAATTCTCTTAAAACCGTCTCAACGAGTTCGTCTATGTTCCAACGAATCTTAGAACGAATATAGCAAATGCCGCTGTAAAAAGAAATACCAGCGAGAGCGATGAGACCAAAGAATATTGCGTAATTCATTTTAGTACCTTACTATGTTTGAGTGAGAATGTCAATAGTTTTTTATGATAAAAAATATCTCATATCTTTATTACCATTATTGTAAAAATTATAACTTTTTTCAGTCATATAACCTATTAGATATAAAATGTACCTATTTTCTTCGCCTATGTTTGCAGTTCCGTGTGGCATATGAATCCAATCCCACGTAAAACAATCGCCTTGTTTCCAGTGACTGTATGTTGTATTTCCAATAGCCCATATATGTCCCGGCTTCCAATCTTCTAAAAATATTATGAATTTTCTAATCTTAGTAAAATTAAAATCTAATTCTGTTAATGTATTCTTATAAAAGTCATGATGAAATGGTAAAACATTTCCGGGGTATTGTACGTTAATATTTTTGGGATGGGCGTATTGTGTTGGTAAGGTGTGTTTGATGTTTTCATCATATTGCATCCCAATATATGAGTAAATTTTTTCAGCTTCTTCATTAAGATCGAACATAGTGAGCGTATTCTTTTGTGGAATATGTCCACTTGATATAAATGTGTGTTCAATAATATTATCAAAATCTATTCCTTCAAACCTTCCCATTCTGTCGATTACGCAATCTAATGGATCTGGACCAAACCTCGTTTCGTCGTAATTACTATAAGACTTAACTCTATTCCATATATTAGTCTTGAACGTTTCTTGGTCAGACCAACCTCTCGCCGAAGTTCCAGGATGTGGGTTTTGACCATTTCTAAAACCGATTATTTTTTCACGCCATTCGTTTTCTTTTTTTATTAAATTTTTTTGTTTTTTTTCCCATTCTTCATCTGATAAAATTTTGATTAATTTTTTACTCATGGTCAAACCCTGATAAAACTTGTTTGATCTTCATTTAAAACATATCGAGAGTCTTTATTGCCACGATTATAAAAATCATAACTCTGTTCAGTCATGATACCCGTTAAAAAAACGGTATATCTTGTTTGGTCGCTTAAATTCACAGTTGCATGAGGAATATGCATCCAATCAAATCTAAAACATTCACCCGCTCTCCAATGAGTGAAGTTTCGGTTACCTAAGACCCAAACTTGCCCTGGAACCCAATCTTTCAAAAAAATAACAAATCTACCCATTCGTTCAGGTTGCCATGCAAGTTCTCTCAAACCATCGCGCATTGATTCCCAGAAAACACCACTTCCCGGACATAAATCGCGATGCATCGCCAGCATCTGATTTCTTTCTTGGAGGTGTATAAGTTTGGTTGGAATGTATTTGATTTTATCATAGTCTAAAGATATAAAATTAGAGATTGCTTCACAAACTGTTCCCAGTGGACTTATATCAAACATTTCTCTTCGATGCATTTTATGAACAGGACGTATATCATTAGGTTTTATAACTGTTTCCATACCACCACGATATTTTTCAGCATTGTTTATATCTTCTGTAAAGTCAGCATCGAAGATTCCTAGTCTATCAATAACATCATCAATAGGATCTGGACCAAACCTCGTTTCGTCGTAATTATTAAAATCTTTTTTTAATTCAGTTCCTATTTCTAAGTTCCAAACATCGCTATCAGGATGATACTTTTCCTTTTTAATTTTTACCCATTCATCGTTTGGAATGATAGTGGGCATAGTTTTGACCATTATTGTTACTCTTGAAACTGAAGTTGTAAAAAACTAAAATCTTTACAAAAGAAATTTTTGACTTGAGGAGTATATACGCCTTTTTTAATAATATCGGAAGGAAAATAAAAATTGAAGTTTACATCTTTGTGTTTTTCAACGCTCCATCCAATGAAATGAATACGGTTTCGACAATCAGAAATTGATGCTGCAGTATTTGCTGTATAACACGCACTATCTTTGTATAAATTTGATAAAGCAATTGTTTTATCGACTAAGAGCGCATCGAATCCTAAAAGATGTAAATCAGTATGTCCCATTTTTATAGCCTCAAACATAGCATTCATTCCTGCATTTGAACGAGGTCTTTTTAAATCCCAATCTTTATTTACAGCCTTACCCCAATGCAATTCAACAGGCTCCCATTTTTCATCTTCAGGAGGATTGATAAATCTACTCGATGGAAAATCTGATGATTCAATCTCAGTGATAATTTCATCATCAATCGCTACTAGATAATCAGGTAAAACGTATTTTGGATTGGAAATCTGAAAGTCACGATATAGTGCATTACAACCAAAGACAACACCTTTGCCTTTGAGAATCATCAGATCGAAACTTTTACGAGACTCACCGTTCCCGATTATGAAAGCCTTCTCCATCGATTTCATTATAAAACCTTTCTGCCTTATCAACCTTCTTAATAAACTTAGGATTCTGTTTAACTATTTTCTTTCTAGATTTGCCGCCTCGGTTTTCAAATCGAGTGGGATCATCATCCCAAACATTCTTCTCGCGACGATACGTCTTACCCATGACTTAATTATTTACTCCTTTGTATGTATTAAAGAAAAAAATCTGAAATAATCTACCATCTTGTATATTACTACCAAAATAATCTAAACTTGCGTGAAACAATCTACCTTTGTACAATATAAGTCTATTATACTTATTTGCAATTCTATCAACTAAATCCCATTTTGTATAATCATAACTCTCATGATTTGAACCCAATGACTTCCATTCATTCGTGTACTTATGCCTAAAAAAACCTGTACCGCCTGTATGGGGAGCATTTGGAGTTAGATAACAAACTCCTGCCCATTCGAACGAGTCCGCATGAATCCAAGTTCTATCATTTGATGTAGCATATTGAAATTTACCGCAATCTGAATTTTCTGATGCATTCCAATCTATATGACCAATACCTGACATAATATTATTTAAATTAGTTCTCACAAAAGTAGGCAAATACTGTGCTGATCTTTGTCCCGGATAATCATAATCTTTATCACCAGATTTTTCATGACCATACTGTTGGTTCAATGCCAGATTTCGTATTGCATCAGGATCATCATAAAAATTGTCCACACAAAGAAAATCTATTTCCATGTCGAAGCTAATGCTGGCCAAGCCTCTTCAAAAAGTTTACGAGTGATACCCTTGTAAGGCATCTTCTTTTCTTTAATCGATAAAACTAACTTCGCATCATCAGGATCTAGCATTTCTAGAAACTGAACAAATTGATTCTCTCTTTGAAATGGGCGAAGATTCTTATAGGGTCCATTCTCAAGAAAAATAGAAAACTTTCTGAGATTTGCAAACAGAACACCTTGGGCGTCCATCTCTTTTGGTTGAGGAGTATATGGAGGTGAACCTTCTGGTAAATTAAATACCAAATTTGGATTGAAGCACAAATCTACAATATTTTCCAAAGCCAAATTATGATCCTTGCGCAACACATCAACCTTTTCCTTGCGCGAAGAAATCTTTGACACTCTCTCTAATAGTTCAGCAACACCTTCTTTGTATGCCATTTATTTACCTTTCACTCTTCACTCTTTAACTTATCTACGTCTTCTCTTAATTTTCTGATGCGCATGTACGCATCTTTTAAGTTTTGTTGAAGTTCTCTCACGTTTAGTTTTAGTATAGCGATTTCATCATCAGAATTCATGTATCACATCCATAAGATTTTTCAGTTTTTTCTCGATAAAGTAAGGAAATAACTTCTCTCTACCATTTGATTTATAATTTTGATATCTTTCAATTACCTCTCTCTGAACGTGCTCAGGAACATAATCTAGATCAATGATCTGCTGATTGCGTTTATAGTTCCGCAACATTTCATTATCACAAAACTGTTCAGGTTCTAATCCATTCCAAGCATCGATCTTCTTAGATGATAGTGGTTTCTGACGACCACCATTAATAAAAACATCGTCTTTGGTTAAAAAGTTAGGAACACCATCGCCGCGATCACCACGAAGAATGTGTTCTTGAATAAACCTGGCAGGATTGTTGCAGTTGACAAATTTCTTTTGCATAGGGCTGAACTGTTCGACATTCGCATACTTCTGCAACTGAACGAAGTCTTTATCCGAGGATAGAATTAGAATAGGTTCTGCGCTCTCGCTCTTTACACCTAATTGTCCGTACTCGTGACAAAGAGAAGCAATGACGTCATCGGCTTCTGATCTCTCGATTCGAATAACCTTATAGGGAAAGGTATTCACAAGTTCATCGCGAATGTTATTCAGAACTGTAAAGATTGTATTCCAATCTAGATCAGATGCTTCGCGATCCTTCTTACGATTCATTTTGTAATAAGGAAAGATATCCCTGCGCCAATAGTTCTTATCATCGCAGCAGATTACCATTTCACCATACTTAGCACCAAACTTCTTCTTATACATGCGAAGAGAGTTTAATACCATATGACGAACAAGGTCTTCCTCAATCGTTACATTCTTACCACCAATCTGCATCATAAGATTGGAGATCATTACCTGATTTAAGTCAACGAGTATCATGTTACTAACACTTTTTTATAGTCTATTATTTACTATATTATATATTGTAAAAAAAGTAAATAGATTTATTCTGAGTCATATTCTTCTGGAAACAAATCTTCTTCAAGTGTTCCGACAAGTTCATCAAAGATATATTTGAACTCATGTTCTATATTCAACGACTCACACATAGTATACTTTAACAGTTCAATGGCTGTTGCATACTGAGTTACAAAAACGTCATCGGTAATGTCAAACCCATGAAATGCCATCTTATTCAAAAGTTGCGTCGCATAATGATTCATTATCTCATCAACATACTTACGTTTGTTTTCTTCTACATCCACTTGAACTTCTGCTTCAAGTTCAGCACTGACCTGAGCAGTAGGAAACTGTATAATATTATTCGATATCATTTTACTACCTTCAGAAGTATAGTATCACCATTGATTCGACCAGTAGGACTGGAAGCAGTGGTCTTCACTTCATCCATCAATTTTCTCAATACGATTTTACCCCCAGTCAATACACGATTGAGAACTTCTTGTGGTTTACGAATCTTTTTCGTCACTGAGTTATCAGGATCAAATCCTTGAAGAGTAGTGCCCTTCATCGAAAAACCAGCAGGTCCCATAGTATTATATCGAGTCAATGTTCGATACTTTACATTGAATACCCACAACTGGCTGGCACCAATGATATCAGCAGGATTTACACTGACTACCTTATACTCAGAGGATTCAGCAAGATACTTTATCTTAGAAACCTGTTTTGATACGGTAACAGTCTTTTTCTTTCGTGCCTTACGGACAGTCTTCTGATTTGATGACCACTTCTTTGCATCAGTTACGATATTTGAAAGAAACTCGATATACCGATTCATCTCAGTTTTCTTGAAATAAGAGTAGTTCTCTACAAGGTCTTGATCCTTTCCTTGTTGTGCTTCCTGAACTTCTTTTAGAATTGGCGAGTAAAATGCAAAGATGGCTTGAGCATGTTGTGACTTGAGTTGTTTTTTCTCAAGCCATTCGTACATGTTAAAATCAATCTTACACTTGTTATCTAGAAACTCGTCCAACTTATATTCAAGTTCGGCGAGATATTCATTAGTCTTTTCTTTGATGCGATCTTGAACCGTGATCACAGGAACATTCTTTTTTGCTTGTTTAACTTTTTTCTCAGACTTCGCTCTGTTCAACAAACCGTCAATCGTGTTATTGAAATGCTCGCGGCTGCTCTTAGGTAACTTACAACCGAGCGTTTGCATACGCGCAAGATAGCAAATAGATCCTGGTATCTCAGAATCTTTTATCTTCTTCAGTGAAGTTAACTCGCGTTTGTCACGCGGGTAGTTCTTATGAAGGAGTTTGATTCTATCCTTGTAGGAATAGAAATAGTTATACCAATTATAGGCAAGGCGAAGTTCATCGACAGTAGCTTCTTGATCAACTTCCCATGAAGGTTCTGTGCCAAGATACTTCTCGTCAACGTTCTTAGGTGTTCTTACAACAGACCGTTTCTTTCTAGATTTCATTTTCATATCACCACTCTAATTATATGTATATTCTATACTGAGAGAGAAAATAAGTAAACCTAAAAAAAAGTGTTATATTTCAATGACTTAATCAAAAAGCATAGCTAGTGTAAAACGATACTTGGGACCAATGGGCGACTGTGGACGTATGGTATGGGGTATTTTCCCATCAAACATGATTAATCTACCCGGTACATAAGAACTACAAAATTGAACTGCTCTTCGATCTTCTGAATAGAACATCGTTTCTCCATGGTATCCATCCGCCCAATCTGTATTAGCGTAATATAAAAGAACTTTTTTTTCTGGATGAGTATGAACGAAATTTGCTTCTGTAGGAAATGATAGATTGAGAACGTTTTTTGTATTTACCATTCCACTTAATGCATTCACGATATAAGGAATTTTTTGCAAATGTTCAACAATTCCAAGTTTTTCTAGATCTCCATCTATAAAATTACAGTGAAGGAATTCATCTTCTTTAGCAAAATTCCTATCACCGCCGTCCCCCCAACCAATGGAAAAGTTGCTTTTTTTGCAAAAAGAATATGCGTTAAGAACAAATCCAAACGGAAATATACCGTCGAAGACGTCTAAACTTTTCCCCATTTCCAAGTCATAGTGTTTATGAATCATTTTTTACAACATAGAACGCAGAAGTCCAGACCACTCCATGATACGATTATCCCAACTGTAGAAATTATCAGCATAAATCTTCTGAAAGTTTAGTTTATTAGCATGGGAAGGATGCCAATAATCATTGAGAACCGTCTTGAGAAGTTGAGCAAAATGATTAGCGTGTTTATTCATGTCTTCATCCCACTGATACATTACAGCAAAATTACCACATGTTTCAGGCAACGCTGCCATATTAGGAGCAACGATAGCGCAACCAGCACTCATCGCTTCAATCGCGGAAATGCAAGAAGTTTCTGGCCAAATGTTAGGATATGCAAAAATGTGAGCACGTTGTAGAGCTTCACGAACTTCGTCGTTTGAAACTGCACCATGATAATTGATACCAGGATGATTCTTACACTTTTCAAATACCTGTTCGTAAGGTTCATCTCTCCATGGCCAACCATAGATGTTGAAAGAAGAATAAACGTCTAGTTCAATCTTATTCTCAAATCCATTGTCCCATAGATATTCAAATACAGGAACAAGCAATTCTAAACCGCGATGTGGCGTTGTGTGATAGATAAGACGTAGTGGTCCATCTTTTGGCTTTTCATGTTCAGGAATAGGAACGATTGCGTTCTTCAGTACAGCGCTCTGACTATACGGAACTCCAAGTGCCATATGATATGTTTGAAACTGATAGTTTGAGACAAATACAATTTTTTCAAACCTTTTACGCGACTCAGGATCAGTAAGATGTTGCGCTTCAGGATCATCGAACGTGTCATGACACCAGAGAATATTTTTCTTATCAGGATCCAAGTCTCTTACTCGCGAACAAATAAAATTAAACTTGTCCGCTAGTTCTGGATCCAGGCGAGAAAGAAGACCTTCTTTCATCATCTCCGTTCCGCCCTTAGCATCTACAATTTCACCAGATGAGTTGATTCTATCTTTCTCGTCTAAACCTGTAACTGTAAACTTCATTTTCTCACCAAATAATTGTTTGAACTTGTTTCACTGAATCGACGCGAAAAGAACGCCATCCGTTATTTTCAAGGTCCCAGACAGGCACAACTGACTCTGATACAATGCGTTTGCTACCAGGTTTGCTACCAGGTTTGCGATCCGGATTTCTGGGTGCCTCGGGGACCAAATCATTGCGAAGAGTGCATCTCATTACTCGCTCTTCACCATTGTTCTTTGTAAATGTAACTTCTGCTACATTCTTTGATAGTAGCATTACCAATTCGTCTCTGTAATCGCGATCCATTACTCTTCCACCATTTTTGTTTTCATAATAAAACGATGTCCTGGGTTACCCCATACATCGCGAGCAGAAACACGAATGAATCGCTTGTTCGTTTCGTTCTTGTTTGGATTTGGAATCGTTAACATGACATTCTTTAACTGACGCCATGCCTTCTGTTGATTCAAGGATCTCGCGAGAACGTTAGCACGATACTCACGGCGAATCTGCTTCGTCAACGAACGATTCGTTCCAACCTCACCCTTTGAGGTATAGTGTTTACCACTCCCTCGCTTACCTTTAGCCATTTTTAATCTCCATAATCAAACACAAAATCATTTTATTATATATGCTTAGAAAAGTAAATAGATTTTAGTAACCATTTGGTATTATTATATAGTGAATGAATAGAACGATACCCACACTTGCACCAAGACCAATCATCATCTTCATAAAATCTCTAGTTACCAGCGGGAATACCTGTTTCATTTTCGTATTGTGAACCGTTGCAATCGCTAGTTCGCGACCTGTTAGTAGACCAACAAACACCCAAGTCGTAGACATTGGAATATCGTTAAGTTCTTTGAAGAAGTAGAGAATAACAAAATATACTAAATCAATCAATGTAGCGGATCGTATGTATTTAGTAGAGTGTTTTTCCAATACGATGTTCTGTATCTTACCTCCACGTTCTCTAAACATCCAAGCAAGACCAAGAACGAAAACGATACTAACAACAATCATCAAATCAATCGGAACTTGACGAGGTAGAAATACAGCTATGTTAGCCATATCATGACTCAACCAAGTCCACCAAAGCAACCCAGTAGTTCCCCACTGCGCTACACGCCAATATGGTCTACTCCAGTGATCGCCGATAGACTTCTTTTCATCAATGACTCGACTAATCACATGCCATAAAACATATGCGGCAATACCTGCTATCGCGTAGCCCATGATTGATTTCATGAGCATTTTTTCTAAAACGAAAGTTGAAGCGAAAGCAGAAAGAACTAAGAACGATGTTGATACAGGAACGCCGATTCTTGTAAGTACAAGTAGTATTGCTGGCGCAGCAGCGTGATACCATTGAATCTCTTGAAATGGTATCTTAGTAAGTCGCCCATATGATATATCACCACCATTGACCACCCAACCATACCATAGAGCCCATAACAATACTACAGAAGCAGAACCCCATAAAATTTTCCAGTTGAACTTCTCATTATTTGAAGCAATCCAAGTTCCAAGAGTTTGGACAGAATCGTTAGCGATTACCGAATAAGCTGCTAACAAAAATCCTATTGCCATCCAAATCGTTAATGCGTCCACATCATTCTCCCAAAAAACAGTTTTTCATTATATATTTGAAATTCATGAACGTGTAATAAAACTTTAATCTTTTTCTAAACCTAAACTTTCCAATCTTTTTTCGATTTCATCAATCTTAGCTGTAATTTTGGGATACCTTTTACGCCAAGCATCTTCTGGTTGTTCTAACCAGGTTAGACCCCAACGTGCCACGAGATAATCAATAAACGCATCTACTTTGCCATAGAACCAAAGACCAATGCGAGTAGTGCTGAGATATGCAACCGCAATAGCACCAGCGATTGAACCGCCAATGCCCGTGTAAAGCCACAGACGATCTGTAACCATGTTCGTTATCATTTCCCACATATTATTTTTTCCTATTCGTATTCGCACCAACCAGTTATAATATATTTTGTGTTACTAATTGGTGGGTTTCCTCTGTGTACATGAGTAAAATAAGCAGGAAACAAAACTAAAGAACCTGCTTTTGGTTTAATTCTACCCGGATAATATAAAAACTCAGTTTCTCCACCTTCATCAACATCATTAAGATATAAAATCCAAGTTAAAACTCTGACATCTGCATCTTTATGTCCACTATACTCTTCGTGCCAGACATGATAACCAGAACCAATTTCAGTTTTCTGAAATTTCATATGTTTAATTACTATACGATTATGATCAGTCAACGTTGAATATTTTTGTTCGTATACTGGCCAAACTTTATTCCAAAATCTATCATTAAAAATACCTGACGTGCCAAACGCTTTACCAGCATCTATTTCATATTTTAATGGTTTGTTTTGTTTTACATCTTCATCAGAAGCATTTTCAACGATTCCTTTTGATATACCCTTAATAATATCAGATAAATGTAGGTATTCATCGTCTTTTCTGTTTTTAATAGTTCCTTCGCCATGAAAACGATTTTGCGTCATTCCAGCATCTTCGTATAACTGATACCATGCAATCGTTTCTTTACATTCTTTCAAAGTAAAGAAATCTTCAAACAACATAATAAAATTGTCATAAGATAAAACTTCAGCGTTATTTGATTGCATTAAATTGATCCATACCAAATTATAAACATCATCAAAATAAAAATAAGAGCAAAAATCAAACTATATTTATCATCGTTATCCATTTTCCTCTCCAATTTGGCGATCCCGGTAGGACTCGAACCTACGACCCACAGCTTAGAAGGCTGTTGCTCTAAAATCCATCTGAGCTACGGGACCATAAGAGGGTGCCGCCGAAACGACACCCTCTCCTCTGTTATGTTACAGCGAAGTATAGAACTCCAACTGCGGCGATTACCAATGATCCTGCATTGAGATCCGCATGCTTACCACTGATTGCCTTAATAACAACGTGAGCAATGAAACCTAATGCGATACCATACGCAATACTAAAAGTAAGCGGCATGACAATCGCTGCTAGAACCGCAGGAGCATATTCACTAACATCATCCCACTCAATGTCCTTGAGATTGCGTAGGAAATAAGTTGCAATGAATACTAATGCTGGAGCGGTTGCAAAAGCAGGAATGCTCTGCGCGAGTGGAGCAAACCACAGACACAGACCAAATAGAATGGCAACAACAACTGCTGTCAATCCTGTCCTACCGCCTTCCTTGATACCTGAACCACTTTCAATATAAGAAGTAGTGTTGCTTGTACCTACGAGAGCACCAACAGCCGTGGCGGTTGAGTCAGCGAGTAGAGCACGATCAATACCCTCTACTTCACCATTCTCATTTACCTTGCCTGTTAGATTTGCTACACTCGTAAGAGTACCAGCAGTATCAAAGAAATCTACGAAAAGAAACGCGAAAGCAGTACCAATAAATCCTGCTGTCGCAATCAAACTAAAATCTAAACTAAACGCATGCACTGGATTTGGTACAACACCAACAACACCACTAATATCAGCAACACCGAAAACCCAAGCGATGATGCTTGTAGCAAGTACGCCAATGATAATAGCACCAGGAATCTTACGCTTGTCAGCAATTGCCATTACAGCGAAACCAAGACCTGCAAGAATAACTGGCCAACTTGATACATCACCCAAACCAACAAGAGTTGCTGGGTGATCAACTACAACACCCGCATTCTTCAAACCGATAATTGCAAGGAACAAACCAATACCTGCACCAATACCGAGTTTCATACTTTGCGGAATGCTGTTAATGATATATTTTCTAGCCGGTGTTACACTCAATGCTAGAAACACAAGACCTGCAATAAAGACTGCAGCGAGTGCCTGAGAATAAGTATAACCCATACCAAAAACTACACCAAATGCGAAAAATGCATTTAGACCCATGCCCGGAGCAAGCGCAACTGGCCACTTCGCCCATAGACCCATGATAAGAGTACCGACAACTGCCGCAATAATTGTTGCGGTAAAGACAGCACCGAACTCCATACCAGTTCCTTCAGTTGACAAAATAGCGGGATTGACAACTGTAATATACGCCATTGTCAGAAATGTGGCTAATCCTGCCATCACTTCTGTTCGAATTGTACTACCCTTTTCTTCAATCGAAAAGTAGTTTTGAATTGCTTGTAACACTGTATTCTCCCTAGTTATTAATAATAGATAGTCATCGTGTTGTTTTTTATTTCTATATATACCTGATTACCTGCACGGTCAGTAGTTATTCTCTTAATTACTATATCTTCAAACGCAAACCCTTCGAGTCTACGACCGTCTATTACTTCTACTTTCACCTCAAGACTTTTAGTTTTCGATCTTATTAGTTTTTTTTCAGCAGCAAACAAAATCTTAGAGTTTCCTGCTATAATCATTATACAAGTAATAATATGTAGTGCTATCCAAAAAGTACGAAATGCAAGAGCCTTCTTTGCACTTTTTTGCGTAAGCGGAACAAACGCAGGTTCATCGTCATCGGTTCTGCCGATCGGCATACCAACAGCACGAGCCCATGTATCAATCCACATTTTCAACTCGAACATAATCTGGAGTTTCACCGATCTTTATTTTCATAAAATGTTTCACGACTTGTGCAAGTTGTTCATGCGTATTATCAAACCACTTACTTACATGATAATCATACTCAATTGGCTTTTCAAACTTTAGAGACATTATGTTTTTTTCAAAAAGCAAATCATTAGATATTTCTGAAATCGTGTCCATCCAAATTTTATAGTCTGCATTCAAATCTTTTCTTTCAAGTTCTGTTGGACACACCATGTCTATTATTACGCTTTTATTTGCTCTCAGAATACCATCAGAAATATCTGACATTCTTTTAATATGACGTATTATTCCCCGATATGAATAATCGGTGTTATTATAATCTTTTCTTACCTGATCCCAATTCAGCCATATTCCTCCTAGCAAATTAGCTAAAGGTTTAGCGAGTGTGCTTTTACCACTTCCAGGTAAACCAAAAATTAATATTTTCATTCGACTATCGCTTTAGTCGTTGTTGGGGTTTTCAACTTTTAAAGACATTTTTTGTTTCACTCTATCCCTTAAATCGCTGCTAGAAAAACGATGATCGCGTTTATTAAAATATAACTCTATGTTTCTTTGAATACAAATATCTTTTCCAGTAAAATGTTTATTTCTATACTCTTCACCTAATATTCTAATATCTATGTGGTATAAAGTCAAGATATCTTCCAAATCTTCTTCAGTAAAATAAGGAATGATTTCGTCTACGAATTTAACAGACTTTAATTGTGTATAACGTTCTACAATAGTTTGTACAGGAGAATTTTTTACCATTCTAAAAGGACTTGGATCGTATTGTAGTCCACATATAAGATAATCACATTGTTCCTTCGCTTCACGTAACATTTGTACATGACCAGCGTGAAGTAGATCAAAAGCAGACGCAGTAAATCCTACTTTCAATGTTATCTCCTCTCCTACCATCTCATCGTTTAATTTTAAATCGTTGGATCATGATCCCGTTGAAAACCAAGTGTTCTTCATCTCGGTCGAGGATCGCGCGGGCGTGGCGCGAACGGTCCGCTCGAATTTTTGTTGCACTAATTTGATGAATTTCTTCACCTAAATTGTGTTCAGTAAAAGTATAACCAACCCCACGACCATAACTAATATCAACAATATTAGGCACCTTCATTATAATATATTCATGATCTTTTGTAAACCCGTCTTCAGACAATCCATTTTCAATATTTTTTACCACTTCATCCCATAGAAAAGGATTATCATCTTGAACTGTGGTTCGCCCCGCGCCAACATCTTCTCCTACGATTCCCCCAACATCGCGAACCATAATAACGACTTGACCTGTAATCTGAATAGCTTTTTTAAATAATTCCTGATGTCCCTCATGCCAAGGTTGCCATCTTCCGAGCATTTGAACACTTGGTTTTTTAAAATCAAACATTGTTTAAAATATCTTTTTTCGAATCTGTAATGCCCAAATCTGTAATGATAACTCAAATATTTGTTGATCTGATAGAAATTCAGTTATTTCAAAATCAACATTTTCAGGCGTTTCAAAAATCGCATTTGTATCTTCAAATCTACTAGAATCTATTGTATTCATCCAAATTGTTAAATTAGCACCAAATTCTTCTCTGGTTTTTTTCGTCGGTGCAACAAAATCACAAATAACGGATCTTCCTTGATGTATTTCAAAATCAGAAAAAGTTTTCATTCTTCGCGCTTGTCTAATACGTCCAGCAGACGAAAAATCCCAGTCGTTCGCGGCTCCTCGGATAATGTCTGCATTAAACCAAGCACAGTTATCGATTTTATCGACCAACCTTTCTGCAAGATAAGTTTTTCCCGCTCCAGGTAAACCAAAGATTAATATTTTCATCCTCGTACTACTTCACTGGACTATATATCATCTTGCTTGGACGTAGAATATCTACCGCGCTTCTTCCACTCTTCAAAACCCTTGTGGCTCATGTTATAGGATAAGACAGTCTCAAAGGCAGCCATGTGTCGCTGGATTTCAGCAATGTCTTCTTCTTTGTCTGACAAAAAGATACCAAGCGTTTCTCTATTATCTTTCCGTCTTTCAAGATCGGCAACCAAATAACTAAATTGACCTTTTAAAACCTGTACGACAATGCTATCCGCTGCATCATAATCGAGTTCTAGTTCTACTATAAACTTACTCATCCTCTTCTCATCTTTGCAATTTCTTGTGCTTGCTTCTTACCAAGTACTGGAACTGCATTTGATTTATGCATTGTAGCGATACCAATAATCTCTGTACCTGTATACATTTTCTCAGACTTCTTCGCTGCAGTTTCATTATAAAACTGGTCGGGATTGAAAGCGTCTGCTCTATCAGACTGAACTAAATCCCGTGAATTGGTACCCCCGGAGGGACTCGAACCCCCACCTCGCGGTAATCTGCCGCTTAACCGAGTATAAGCCGGACGCTCTACCAATTGAGCTACGGGGGCAAGACCCATTTTCTTTAGAAACTTCTCATGTTCTTTCTCAGCAGCAATCAACGACTTTGTTTTATTTTTCGCCTTGCGCTTTTTCAGATTGGTGGTTGTAATCCACGGTCCCACCAGATGCATAGTCATGTAACCATTCCCATATTAAACCAACGTCGAGATTGTCGATGCTCTCCGCATGCAGAGATTTTCTCAACAACTTTTCATATTCTAAATCAATTATCATCAGAAGTAAATGTTTTTTCTCGATAAAGATTTACAGCCTCTTTCCAAAGCTTTAAAGCACCATTTTCAGTCGCAAAACCGTATGCTTTACTTTCTTCAATTTTATATCCATGCACGAAAGTATGAATACCCCCATCAATCTCAATCAGTTTACAGATATCTATAGGATTGTCTGCCCAACCAACTTTATTACCAAATCGGTCATTCGAAATCCGGTTTGTAGAAAAAAGTTGAATACCGCCGTTCCTCGGCTTAATTGCATTAATCATCACATTAACCTATTGTATTTTCGCATCAGAGTAGAAATTACGTTTTCCCAATACTGCTTACCCCACGAGCTCGTGTTTTTACAGTTTTCATAAGCGCGGAACGCATTATCCAATAAACGAGTTAAAACTATCTCGTTCATGACATTTTCCTTCCCCAACTACTAAGTAAATCTTCATATACGTCTTTGTTACGAACCCAGTCAATTAACTCTTTCTCAGTTTTCTCTTGATTAACATAATGTGACCATGTAATAAAAAGATCCTGAGTTGTAACCCGATTCGATGCATTATTGATGACATCTCTCAAACTCCTTGGAAGTTCTTGAAGAATACGAAACTGCAAATCTTCTTTGTTACTGACATCTTCCATAACGTCCGCACTCATATGCTTGTCTCTCTGCATCCCGTTGTGCTTGCGCATTTCGTTCTGATACTCCGCGTTCGCATGAAGCTCGTACACCCGAGTTCGTGATATGAGCACATTCACCAGAACCGTTCGAACTTTGTTGCTGAACGACAACCGTCTGTGGTCGATCCATGTTCGCACCAACTTGACTACCAACGATTGTTCCTAGAATCGCACCGCCAGCGATGGCAGCAGTTCGACCATTGCCCTTGCCGACCGTGTTACCTAGAATCGCGCCTGTAGCTCCACCCAACAAAGCACCTGCTTCTTGATTGGTTGTAAGACACCCAGTCAATGTCAAACCTAGCACTGAAACCATTAGAATTTTTTTCATGTCATTTCCTATAATATAAAATCAAAGTGTACAAAAGTTCTTGTAAAGAATTTTCATTTGCCTGATATCGAATACCGATACCACCCTTTGCTTTCCAACGTTCAATATTCTCTGGCTTATCATCTACCAGAATATTGGGAACACCGTTTGTCGTAGCATACTTCTCTTTATTACCAGTAAAGATGGCTTCGTTAGGAGTATAACCTTGACGGTCAAGCCAAACTCGCTTCCACTTCGCTGAGTTTTCATGATCGTTTCTCAGCGGCGAAGAAAGAATGTTCCACTTACCATTCGTGATCTTATGTACGAATTCAATCAATCGATCTGAAGTCGAGAACTTCGGAAGGCGATTGAAGAAGTCTGTACCAGCCAGTTCACGAATCGACTTTTCCTTATCTGGAAGATCTTTCCAGTGGGAAACTCCATGGCGATCCGCCAACGCAGTAAAGAAGTCGGCGATCACGCCATCCATATCAACGTACACAGTACGAGTTTTTTTCTGTTTTCTAATCATCATAGGTATATATTACCCCTATGTCGAAAATAAGTAAACCCTAAAAAAACCCTTATATTTCAATAACTTAACTATCAGAGCAATCTGGCGTATATGGTTTTTCATTGCCATAGTCACCGAAATACCTCCACCGAATCTCGCCTGTGTCTGGATTGCGCTCATAAATCTTAGGTTTCTTTTCAAGCTCTTTCGATGTCTGATTCGACACATTTTTCTCCATATTGAATTTCCACAATTTTTAACGGTTTATCTGTCTCGTTGCAAAGTTTATGCCACTGTTCTTTATCTATAAAGATGTATTCGTGTTTTTCAAGTTTTTGCAAAAACACATCATTTTCTGTATATATTGTTGCAGTACCTTCAGTCAAAATCCAAAACTCTGATCTTTTTTTATGTTTTTGCATACTGAGTTGTCTACCTGGACCAACTGTCAATTCTTTTACTTTTGTTTGATTGTCTGGATTATGTAAGATTTTATAATAACCCCAATCTCGTTCGGTTCTCTGCGATGACCAATTATTTAAAATCCAACTAGAAGAATTCTTTTTTGTATCACCACCTACACCATAAACGAATCTTACTCTTTTATCATACTCAAAAATATCTTCTTCCGGTGAATTAAAAGAACTCCTATCACCTCCATTAGCAAATACTATCTCAGAAACTGCTGAATCTTTTAATGCATAATAAATTGAACCTGTAGCATCATCCACCTTATCATCGTTGAGCACAGGAATTACTCTATCTACCATTTTTAGATTGTCAATAATATTGACTCTTTCTTTATAAGATAAAAATGGTTGCCCTTTCTTACGAGTTAACCAAGCATCAGAATTGACACCGACCCACAACTGTTCGCCATATTGACGAGCAGCATTTAAGTAATCAATATGACCTGAATGAAGAGGATCGAATCCACCTGTTACTATTGCTATCTTCATTATACAACCATTTTATAGTTATTATCGAATCTAAGTGTTTTGTCAAAAAGAGGTTGATGGAAGTCAACTCTAGCGCACGATTGATTATCATTCATCAAATGACAAATCCATGCGTATGAACTTTTTGATAATATGAAAAAATCACTATTTGACATATGATATATATCTTCAATCGTGGGTCTATTTAATTTCAAAATTATCTTGAAATTCATGCTGCTCTTTTTTTCTATATTAGAAAAATTTTCTACTAAACCTTGTGAATGTATATAACAGTTTACATTCTTTTCTTTATATGTGTGTTGTAAATCTTCAATCAAATTTATTATATGATTTTCGTTAATCCATATAGGAAAAGTTTCCATAAAAGGATTATTTGGCGGTATGTCGCCCGGATTCGTAGCTCTTATGTGAAATGAAATATTAAATTTATCGTTATCGAAATAATTTTCTCCACCATAATTTAGTCTATTTTTTAAATTATTGTAGCGACAATAAAAATCTAATTTTGGAAAAACTTCATTTACTAACAATTTTTTATTAACAATATTCAATACAACATCGTCGTAAAGTTTAAAATTGTCAATCGTTGTTTCATGATAATCAACGATTTCTAAATCAGGCAAAGGATCAAAATTGAAAAATTTCGTATAAGATTTGTCCCAATTTTCCTGTTCTTTATGATTATAAAAAGCGTGTCCTATATTCGTAAATGGATCAGCGCAAAATTTTGCATTTATTTTTTGCGCTAGACAATAAGTCAATATGTTCCACTGGCTAATAGATCCGATACCCTGTGGATCATTCCAACCCTGCAAACCATCTGTACTAGTTTTTAGGTATAACATTAGTGTGGTTTATGATCTATGTTTATAGCTAAATCTGCAAATTTTTTATTATAAAACATACCATCACCCGTCCACTGTTCACATTCAAACCCCTGATCGATAATATATCGAAAAAAATCTTCCGTATTTTGATTTATTTTGTATTGATTTTCAGTAGTTGTTTCAACAATCAGCGTTGCTACACGTTCTTTTAAATAATTTCCACAACCTTTTATGATTTCAAAATCAGCACCTTGGGCATCAATTTTCAATAAATCAATATGAGGTATTTTTTCCCATGGAAACAAATCAAAAAAAACTGATAATCTCATAGCTAAAACATCTGTTATATCAAAAATTTTCATGTCATTAGGTTCATATAAACTTGATGTTCCGGAGTCATTACCAGTGCAATAAAATTTAACGTTCTTAGTTTCATCGTTATAAAGAGCACAATTGTATATCTTAAAATTTTTAGATTTTATTCTTTCCGTATTTAAATTATACCACCGACCGCCAGTTTCATGAACATCAAAGAAATTATTATTATAAGTAAAAGGTTTTCTACCATTAAGAACTGAATAATAATTATAGATATTAGGTTCGAATGCAAATACAACCATTTTTGGATTTCGTTGTAACCAATATTCAGAGTAAGGAGCGTTTATAGAAGTCCCAACATCAATATTAACTCTTTCACACCAGTCAGGTATATCGATATCAAAAAACTTTTCTAAATCTATCATTTTAAAATGCCCCAAATATCCAAAACATTCTTAAAAGTAAAATCCTTAAATCTTT
>Ga0222718_10000448_pt1 | contig 42330 bp, 53 predicted proteins | sample C33_27DmetaG_FD_165045 | JGI IMG/M metagenome (GOLD analysis project Ga0222718, IMG submission 165045) | Estuarine water microbial communities from San Francisco Bay, California, United States - C33_27D | ecosystem: Environmental > Aquatic > Marine > Unclassified | place: USA: California...
ATCGGTCGGTGTTGTGTTCATTCCAATAAGTGAATGTGTTACAGTCCCAGCAGTAGCTCTCTGTGTTCACTGACGGTGGAAGTTTGATCTCGTCTCTCCAGCTATTTCGGATGCTCATCTTGTTCTCTTTGGTTGTTTCGATCTTACCCTATAATATACAAGCGAACCCGTCAAAAGTCAAGAGGTGAATTGTAACAATCATTCGTCGTCAATGGATCCCATGACGCGTCAATGGACCGTTCCGGATCACCCTCCAATTCCGGCCAATACCAAATATCATCTAGCCCCATGCTATCCGTCTTTGGTTGGGGGATGTCAATGCCGGCGAGTCGCTCACGGGCCCATCCAACAACCTCTGCCAAACTCCACTGGCTGCCGACGATTCCAAAGCATTTTCGTCCGTACATGGCCCGACCGGAATAGTCTTCCCGTACACAAACGAGGTGCTTCTCCGCTTCTTCTCTGAGAACGTCAACGATACGGTTATTCATTCTCACCACCCCCGATTCGGATCGGGCGCTTGTGCGCATTTTCTTCCAACGTCCAACCCTGTCGAAGCCGGTCAACAATAAGGTTGTTGACGAGTCCGTATACGGTCCATGCGCTCGCACGCTGGTGAGGAGGGAGTGAGTTGATGAACTTCACGACATCATCAACGGATTCGGGAGTGTGGAAAAGTCCCATTTCTACCATCTTCATCGTCTTCAAGGCTGTTTCCTTAGTGGGTGGAGTGTCATTTTTCATACTGTAATATACACTAGCCAGCGTCAGAAGTCAATGGCTGAATTGTAACAATGTCAGATCATCGTTGACCGAGGGCCACCGATATCCTCCGCGCTGCCGCGGTCCACCCCGCGTTTGCCGTGATCCACACCGCGTAGTGCTGGGCCCAGACCGCGTTCGAGTGAACGGACTCCCACGGCCACGACCGCCGCTGCTTCGTGTGATCCCAACGTGGGCTGGGTGGATAGATGGAGAACGCGTTCGCGTCCCGCTTGAGAGTTGAGTGGGTACCGCGGTTGGTCCGTGGTCCACGATATACGACACGACACCCGACTGCTAGCATACCTTTGATGAAAGCGTGGTCACGAAGGCTAATCGGAATGTTTTTGTACAAAGACGTATCAGAGTCGGGTGCTGCATACTGGTCGAAGAAACCATGTCGAACCATTTTAGATGTTCCTCTGAGGGTTGTTGAGACGACCATCCCACTTGTTAGGACGGAAGGTAGCTGATGCCCGTACATCTTCACACGAATTACAGCGATCACTCTGCTGATCTTTCAGCTGGACACCACACCACTTACAGTTGTCTACTTGTTTATTTTTCATACTGTAATATACACTGGTTACCGTTGAATGTCAATAGACTTTTGTAACAGGATTGTAACCATTTATCCTGCCCATCCTTCCGACATTACGGGGTTGGAGTTTTTGACAATCTGAAGGTGACCGACAGACTTGGTACCGATCATCTTGTGAACGGTCGGAGTGGAGAGCCACTCAACTCCACGGTTCCGTATAACCGTGTTCCAGATACCAGACGCTTCGGCAACGGCTGAACGTTTCTCCGTTCCCGCATATCTGGTATTGACGCATCTCCGCGGACCGTATACGGTCGGGAGGACGAAGGACCAACGAATCTCGTAATACTTCTTTTCTTTTCTCATACGTATAATATATACGATCTTCGGTCGAAAGTCAATAGACTTTTGTAACAGGATTGTAACAGCGGAAACTTATTTGTAAATGGCGAAGGGGGGTACCTTTGAGTTGGGCTGCACCTGGCCAATCCACATATCGGCGGCAATTTTTTTACCTATAGCTTTTTTGCTTAGTTTTACCTATAGCTTTTTTCTATGGTTATAGATACTTTTTAAATATTATCGGCAAAAAATTTTTTACCTAATAGTATCACGCCTAAGTGGACGACGACGACGATCTCTAGTAGGAATTTCAATGTCGGGTCTAGTGGGAGCCCTACGTGGAACGGCTCTACGTGGACGACGAGGATCTTCCTTGGGTTCGACTAGGGGACTACGGTTAGGAGTCCGCACAGGTCCAAGGTACGTGGGATAGCGGTATATTATAGGTGAGCGGTACCGTGGACTATACGGATATACTCTGTAGGGAGTATAATTGTCGTAAAAATAAATGGGAGTCGCTCTAGGAGTTCTGGAAATTGTATAGCTGTCGGGTTTGTCGGCATACTCGTAAACGTGGAATGTACATCCAAGTAAAAAAATTCCGATAAATGAAATAATAATTTTCTTAATCATAATAAATCTCCATTTAATTCCTTCAGAGTCATATCATATGTACATAGTATTTCAAGTTCTATTAACTGAATTGCTTTATACATAAAGTACCATGAAGTTAGTGTAATTGTAATCATATTGTTGATAGTCCGTATCGGTATGCTGAAGCATTAAAGTTTGTAGTAAGTTCTGCCTGTGTTAATGCTCGATCATAAATAAGTGCTTGAGCGATTCTCCCATCCCAAAATCGAGTTCCAACTTCATCCCTTCCAACATCCAAATCATCGAAGGTAATAGCCACATGATTACCGCTGTTTGTACCGCTAGAAACTCCGGTGGAATCAAATACATAAGCAGTGGCGTCGGTCGAGCTGCCACCTCCATCGACACTTACCGCTACCATAGACCACGCCGAGTCGGCAATGCTCGGGCCGCCGGTCCAAGTGAAGTGATCGGAGTTCCAATGGTATCCTAGTTGGCCGCCGCCGGACCCCACAATATTCATTCCATGCGCGATATTCGGGGGCCCCCCGCCTTCTCCTAGACGAGAAAATATTATTCCCGCATATCCGGACTGTGAACCGTCCCTATATACCCAAGCTACGAAAGTTGCTTTTCCTATCGACGTTAGCCCAGTTGTTGCTCCAATATCTACATACTCGCTCGACGCATCGTCAAAATCAAAATACCCACCATCATTACTACTATACGTTGGTCCGTTTGTTAGTACGCCGTCATTACCATTACCACTTAGATCAAACCAATCGGTTCCTGTGCCGGGGTAGCTTGCTGAGTTGCCTGCGTCTAGGCGGAACTGTAGTCCATCGGTTATTATGGGATCAGTATCGTTACTCATAGAAAGACTTCCACCTTCTATAGTAACGTTGCCGCCCTCTATGGTAATTCCCATATTAGTCCTGTTGTTCTACTAACAATCCACAATTAGCGAATATTGTTCCGTGTCCAATAAAACCTAACTTATGTAATATTTCATGACTGTTTACCCAATGTACCTTTCGATATGGATAAGCAATCCAAATAATATCATTACTCGTATCGTACCATCCCACTAAATCTAAATATTGTCGATCATCCGAAAATCGTATCATACGAGATGGTTGAATACGCCAAGTAATATCTTCAAAAGTAATTGGTAGATCTACGTCGGAGCAAGAAACTGCATAATCGAACGCCTGACGCCGAACACTATTTATATCTTCCATTTCTTCTTCGCTGATATTCTCTACCAACTCAACATAGTCTACGGGTTCCATATTGTATATAATAAATACGAGGGAAATGACGACCATTATTAGAGCTAACACTGTAGCAATTGATAGCTTATTTTCTTTCATTTTGTTCTCCTGTTTATTTACGGAAAGGGTGGGATTCGAACCCACGAACACTTACGTGCGACAGATTAGCAATCTGCTCCGTTACCACTCCGGCACCTTTCCTAATCTTTTTTAATCCACGAATGTTCGGGAGTTAATTTAAATTCTCCCACGTATCCTTCCCAATTAGTTTCTTTGTGGGAAAGAAGTGAAAGAAAATGTTTACCGTTAGGTTTTTGGTATAGAAAATAAGATGTTCCTATTTTCGGCTTGAAATTAATTTGTGCTTCATATACTGCTTTGTTCCAATGGTATTCTTTGACCAATGCTTCCCAATCATCTTTTAGTCGATCATACTTTTCTTTAAAATAATGACCAAAGGTTGGCTCTACAGTATTTATCCATCCCTGTATGTCCTCAGGCGTGAGGTTAGCGGGACTACTTGGTGTCCTACCGTATGAGAGGCTGTTGTCTCTCTTACCGTCTTCTATGGGTTTTGGCAGCGACATCCATTCTCCTATAACTGATACCCCCGGTTGGATTCGAACCAACGGCCACCGGCTTAGAAGGCCGGTGCTCTATCCGCTGAGCTACGGAGGCATTTTAAAGTGGAGAATGCCAGGATCGAACTGGCTACCTCCTGCGTGCAAAGCAGGCGCTCTCCCAGATGAGCTAATTCCCCATGTAACTTTTTATTATACTGTCTCAATATCCAAGGCCATCTGGTATCCGATTCTTTGAAATAGTAACCTTATATCATAATCTGTTAAGGACGTTTTGTCAAGTGCCAGTTTTGTAACAATGAGATGTTCTATATCTTGTCCGGCTGACACATCAGAGCTTCCCGAAGTCCAAAAGTCATAAGCAATTTCACTTTGTTGATTTCCGGTAAGATTTAACTGATTAACATAATCCCTAACCAAAACTATGTGTAAATATTCAGCAACATAATTTCTAGATAAAAATAAAGATGTAACAATTAGCTGATCAAGCGATCCACTATCGCTAGCTACCGATCCACTAGCGATAACGGTTGGCATTGGCATTGATTAGACTAAAGGATAATCTGCAGCAATTTCAGTACCAAGAGCTTGAACAAATAGTACTAAGTCAGCTGGAGTAAGTGTAGGACTTGCTAAAGCAATTTGATCCATGACTACTTTTTCTAATGCAGCACCTTCGGGGGTGGTTGACGTGCCCCATAGTTTGAAATCGTCAGCTACAGTTGCAACTATAGTTGCATCTAGTCCCATAGCTACTAGTTGTCCTCTAATAACTCTACGGTAAAGATAGAGTGCGGCTGCGTCTCCCGATACCGTTAGTAACGTGCGTAAAATTGACTCCATGATACTCTCCTAAATATTGTACTTGGTTGGTGGGTTGTCTATAACCTGTTGTCCTAATGTGTTTAAAAATTCTTTTGCATCTTCTATTGTAAGATGTGGATTGAACAATTCTAACTGAGCCTGTATTATCATTTGTAAGTGTGCATCAATTTCTGTCTTTGGATCACCGACATTGGTTAAATCAATTGCTACTCGCATTACATCTCGTAGAGGTAATTGTGATAGATAATGTCTTATAAATCTTGGATAAATATATTTTGCAACATTAACACCCGTTCGTTTTATTAAAACATATAATACATTTTGGATTAAACTAATTGCCATATTAGCAACGATAGCAAGATACCATTTGTTGTCTTTTTGTATTTTCTTAACATCATACATAACAAAGACATATTGATCAGATCCTAGCTCACCTAACTTTGGAGTTAGTATTTTTTCAATTACTTGTTGTTCGGTTACCATTAGTTACCAACTATTCCTAATTGAGTAAGAACAGTTACGGTCAACATAATTAGTAGTATTCCTCCTAAGAAAATATACTTAGCTTTACTGTTTGGTTTAGTAGCATCTACGAATGGTAATTTGAATATCAAACTTGGATCTTTTAAATCAACTTCGGCTTCGACTGTTTCTTCTTCTAATTTACTCATTGTGTATCTCCGATAAATATAATTAATTAACGAGCACCGTTTCCATTTGTATGAAGCTCTAGATACTCATCCAACAAAGCATCGACAACAGGATTTCTATGATTAGTCAACAACGTATGGGCGTCCATATTTTTAATACGTTTACTAACTGAAAGTATAAATTTAAACCCAGATTCTTGTTTTTGTTTTAAATCAACTTGTTGAGTATCGCCACATATAACCATCTTACTACGAATTCCTAATCTAGAAACTACCATCTCAGTTTGTTCGTGTGTACAATTTTGAGCCTCATCAACAATTACAAAACTATCTAAAAAGGTACGACCTCTCATAAATGCTACTGGTACAATTTCTAAAGCACCATTCGTTAATATCTGATCGACTTTTTCTTTTTTATATAGTTGATAAAAGTTAGAATAAATGGGTTGCATCCAAGGTTCCATTTTTTCTCTGAGGTCACCGGGCAAGAATCCTATTTCTTCTTTAGAAACTGTTGGTCGGGTGATAATTATTTTATTAATATCTTTTCTAAACAGCAAATCAAGAGCAACTTGACACGCTAGTAAAGTTTTGCCTGATCCAGCCTTGCCACTAAGAACAGTAATAGCATTATCTAATATTTTTTGTTTTGCTATTTTTTGTTCGTCATTTAATTGTATTTGAAACTTAATCGGACCTTTCGGCTTCCGTTTGGTGGAGGGTGTTGTGTTACCCCCACCATTATTTTTTTTAGGCATAACATCCATTGGTTAAATGTAACACCTATAAATAGTGGGAAGTGAGGGATTCGAACCCCCGACCCTCTGGATGTAAACCAGATGCTCTAACCAACTGAGCTAACTTCCCAATCGTCCCTCAAGGATTTGAACCTTGGACCTCTCGCTTATCAGGCGAACGCTCTCACCATCTGAGCTAAGGGACGGACAGTGGTGGAAGTAGGATTCGAACCTACACGCCTTTCGGACCTGTTTTACAGACAGGCGAGCCAACCAGTTGCTCAATTCCACCATACAGACCCACAGGGCGATCGACGGGAATCGAACCCGCGGCGACCGGAACCACAATCCAGCGCTCTACCAACTGAGCTACGACCACCATCGAACGGTCCCACGGGGAATCGAACCCCGCCCGCCGGCGTGACAAGCCGGTATTCTATCCGATAAACTATAGGACCACTCCGCGTGCAGGGCTCGAACCTGCGACAAGCTGATTAACAGTCAGCTGCTCTACCAACTGAGCTAACGCGGAATTTTATGTTTTAATTTTAAAGACCGCGGGCGCGGACTTGTCATACTCTTTATGAATTAAACCTTCAAATGTACTAAACATTGTTAAGAATTTTAAATGATATAATTGTTTCATACCAATTAAAGTATTCATTAATTCATCTTCTGTCAATCCTTCACAATTGTCAATTAGGGTTTGAATATCATCGGTGATTCCCCAACAATCCATAATTTCCTGTTCAAAATCAAATCTATCTTTCATTGTAGCCTCTTTAGTTAAGAGCACAGGGTCGGATTCGAACCGACGATTAAAGGATTTGCAGTCCTTTGCCTTACCACTTGGCTACCCGTGCAGTACGGAGAGCCTGGGATTCGAACCCAGATGTCCAAGGGACGCCACTTTTCAAGAGTGGTGCAATAGCCGTTCTGCCAACTCTCCATATGCCCAAGGAGGGATTCGAACCCCCACGCCATAAGCACTTGCTCCTAAGGCAAGCGTGTCTACCGTTTCACCACTTGGGCATCACTTAATTAAGTTTCATATGCTCGGGGAGGGGCTCGAACCCTCAATCCCAATGGGCGCGAGATTTTAAGTCTCGTGCGTATACCAATTCCGCCACCCGAGCGTGATCGGGATAGTAGGATTCGAACCTACGATTTCTTGCTCCCAAAGCAAGCGCCTTACCTGACTAGGCCATATCCCGTAGAGCTCCCTTTCGGATTCGAACCGAAGACCTGCTGCTTACAAGGCAGCTGCTCTGACCAACTGAGCTAAGGAAGCAATATACCGTTGAAGCCGTCGCTTCTTCTGATATCGGGGACGGTCACTCCCTCACCTACCACAATTATTACTGTAGACCAAGTGTAGGTCCAGTACTACAGTCCTACGGAAACAAGGCCCGTAAGAACCCCCACATAAGGATTGGTGGCCTTCGCCCGACATACGGGCGAACCAATAAGTTCCGATCAAGGAACACCTTACGTTTCATCAGATCATACGACTAGATTGCGACTCTAGTTATTCAGTGGGAACACCACCTAGTATGTCTGATTAGTATCTGTAACTTTTCAGTTTCTAGCATTTCAGCCGTCATCAGACAGATTTTTTACACATAGCCCTACTTGGATTCGAACCAAGACTATCGGGTTCCAAAGACCCGCGTGTTGCCGTTACACCATAGGGCTAATCCCAGCATTTCTCTACGTTCACATCGTAGTACGCCCTCAAGGAATTGAACCTTGGACCTTTCAGATATAAGCTGAATGCTCTTACCGACTGAGCTAAGGGCGCATTTAATCTTAACATGGACCCTGTAGGACTTGAACCTACGACCTGCCCATTATGAGTGGGATGCTCTAACCAACTGAGCTAAGGGTCCGTTAAAGCGGGTGGTCAGAATCGAACTGACATTATTAGATTGGAAATCTAAGGTAATATCCATTATACTACACCCGCAAGTAGTCCCACGGAGAATCGAACTCCGGTCTTCAGGATGAAAGCCTGATATCCTAGCCGCTAGACGATGGGACCATATAACTTAGAACGACGATGGAATTTCTGGAACAGCACCACCGATCAATTCAATAACCTGTAATAACCCGATTAAAATAGATGAATAAACATCCGGTCTAAATACTGATAATCCTATCATAGTAAAAAATATTATCAATATTGTTGACCACGGATTTATAACGATGTATCTTTTTCTAGCCATACCAATTCTCGTTATAGTGGTTATTAAAATGTAACCTGTCAAATAACTAGTGGGCCGCCTGAGACTCGAACTCAGAACCTGCGGGTTAAAAGCCCGATGCTCTACCAATTGAGCTAACAGCCCGTTTTCTTAAATCATACCTATAATCTAACAGCGTTTGGCCTGAAAGTCAAGCTTTAAATTGTAACAAATGCTGTGACGCCACTCACAATAAACCCTAAAGTATCTCACTACTCCTGTTCCGAACGCTCTGTATGGGGACATCCCATAAACCGACCACGATGTTACCGGACTAATAAGGCGTTTTACTGGGCATTTGTTATGGAGGTGGGCGGAGTCGAACCGCCGTCCGAACATATCTATTCAAAATTTCTTTTAATGTCATTAGGCCAATTAGGATTTACCAAGATGACCAACCTCACGGCTTTGTCTCGTCTATGCCGATCACGATATACATTCTTTGGTGTATATATCCGCACTTAGCTCTATTCCTAAGAGTCACCCGAAACATTTACTTCCCGTGTTTATCCTATCGGTATCGGATAGTGGGAAGGGCTTAAGCAGCCATTAAGTAAGGTTCGTCAGTTACTTTCTGATACTACAGTGACATTCCATCTTGCCTCAATACACCCGTCGAAACCATGACACCCCCGTATTTTCAATCAACTTTATAAATCTAACAGCGTATATATAAGTAATCAAGATGGCAATTGTAACAGAATTGTAACAGTGTTATTCTACCATGATTAATTGATCGCGATCCTGACCAACTCCAACCATTGACACCAAACAACCCGTTTCAAACGAAATAAAACCTACATAATTTTTAAGTTCCTGTGGCAAATCATCCCAAGTCTTTTCTTCGCCTGTAAGTTCCCAAGATGGAAATTCTATCCAACCATTAGATAAAGCGTCATCTTTAATATATACACGTTGTAGTGAAGAAAGTACATCTAATTTGGTGATTGCTAGATTTGTAACACCATTGACCTCACAAGCATATCGTAGTTGATCCATATCCAACCAACCCATTCTACGTGGTCTGCCTGTGGTTGCTCCATACTCACCACCAGCTTCTCGTAACATTTCGGTAAAATGTTTATCTTCGAATTCTGTTGGGAATGGTCCTGTTCCGATTCTAGTTGTATATGCTTTGACCACACCCGTAATTGAACAATCGTTAAAATATTGTAGTGGTAATCCGGTTCCCTGCGGTGCGTAATTAGCAGTACATGGGGATGAGGTTACATACGGATATGTCCCAAAGTCAACATCAAGCATAGCAGCTTGTGCTCCTTCCATGAGAATTTTTTCATGGTTTCTTTCGGCGTCTCTAAGTAATCTACGAGTATCTGTAATATATGGAAGTAATTTAGGATAGTTGTGTTCAGTAACAACGTCACCAAGTCGTAAACCTTTTCGATCAACCTTATCTCTATATGCTGGACCAATACCTTTTCCGGTCGATCCCCATTCTTTTTCGTTTGACTTATCTTGAATTAAATGTTGTCTAGTAATGACTGTGGCGTTTTCGGAAATAAATAGTCGATTAGTAAAATCAATGCCTAGTTTTTCAAGTTCTTCAATTTCCTTACAAAGTTCTTCGGGGTTGACCACACATCCATGTGTAATTACTGATTTACATTCTGGTCGAATTACTCCGGTGGGAATGGAGTGAGTAACATACTTTTTACCATCCACATATACAGTATGACCAGCATTGCTGCCGCCTTGGTAGCGTACAACCCAATCGTAATCTTCACTCAAATAGTCGGTGATCTTACCTTTGCCTTCGTCTCCCCATTGGAGTCCTACTACAATATCAATCATAAATTAAATCCGTAAAAGTTTCTTAAATATAATAACGTAAGCAGGTATTGTCAATACTTATATAGTAAGAGATTTATATTTATATGAGAGCCCCTTGACAACTAACCAAAATGCTATTATATTTTTCCTGAAGGGGAGGAAAAGAGAATAGTATATAGTATAGAGAATTAATATGAAAGATCAGATGCCTGGCGGCTTAGGAGATGGTAAGTCATTAACAGACATAGCAGAACTACATGATGTTCCTAAGCAGCAAATTAAAAGACAATTTAAGATGGGTGTTAAAGTAGAAATGGAACATACTAATGATCCTAGTCATGCTGCGGAAATAGCCCTAGATCATTTAACAGAAGATCCGGAATACTATACTAAATTAAAGGGAATGGAAGAAGCACTAAAAGGAACTGGGCCAGTAGATGAAAATCTACGTAAATGGTTTAAGGATAAGTGGGTAAGATTCGGACCCGATGGAAAAATTAAAGGTCCGTGTGCTAGAGGAAGTAGTAAAGAAGGAAAGCCAAAATGCCTTCCTCAGTCCAAAGCACACTCGTTAGGTAAGAAAGATAGAGCATCAGCCGCACGTAGAAAACGTAGAGAAGATCCTAATCCAAATCGCCGGGGCAAAGCTAAAAATGTAAATACAAAAAAGGAGGCGATTGACATGAACGAAGAATATACCGATATCCCATTCACTGAATGTCCACATTGTCGTGGAAACATCATTCACGAAAGTCAATTAAACGAAAAACAAGACGCTTGTTATCACAAGGTCAAAAGTCGTTATAAGGTTTGGCCCAGTGCATATGCCTCTGGTGCTTTAGTTAAGTGCCGTAAGGTTGGTGCTAAAAACTGGGGTAATAGTAAAAAAGAAAGCTACGATGTATTCTGTGAAGAAACTGGCGTAGGATATACACTTGAATTTGATATGAGCGGTGATCTTGCCGAGGCCGAATATCAAGGTAGAAAGGTATCGCTTGGTAAACCAACGCGTGGTGATGTCAAAAAATTTAAGGTATATGTAAAAAATGATAAAGGAAATGTTGTTAAGGTTAACTTCGGTGACCCTAACATGAGAATTAAAAAATCAAATCCAAAACGTAGAAAGAGTTTTAGAGCACGACATAACTGTGATTCTCCCGGTCCTCGGTGGAAAGCAAGATATTGGAGCTGCCGAAAATGGTGAGGATATGACATGAAAAAATTTTGGTTATTGACTGTGTTACTAGGAGCTGTTACTTTTATTGCTGTCAAGAAAGCTGAATTTCCCGAACCAACAGAAACCAATGAAAATGAACCAATACTATTTGTTTGATGATGAAGCTAAAGAATTTCTTTATTCTATAATGTCATTTTATCCGGGCACAACAACTGAAAAAATTAAAAGAACTGTAGAATTTTTAGATGATCTCATATTCAAAACCGAATCAGATTTAGAAAATCCATTTTCAAATGATTCTAGAAATTATTATAAATTAGCAAAATATTCTAGAAAAATATTAATTCCAGAAATATTACTTGCATTAGAAACGGTAACTGATTCAGATCCGTTTAACATTCATGATTGGAACTGATACTTATAGAAAACCTCACAAGGAATAAAAAATGAAAGATGACTTAAAAAAATTTATTGTTCCGGTGTTTGTTGTTACATATGGTGATGATGAAGGCGAAGCTGTTACATATGTCGAACGAGCACTAGATAAAACTGATTTTGTTTTTGAAGATGGAATATTCAGTGTAGAAATTCTAGAAGATGAAGTTGAGTCTTATCAATAAAATATATTAATTATGGATAAATTAAAATTAATATTTCTTAAACCCACTAATACATTACCATTTATGCTAGGTTTATTTATTGGAATGACCATATTTGATCCAAATGTACTTAATAATTCCATAATCACTGCCATGTCCGGCACCACGTACCATGCAGTTAAGGCAATATTCAGCTTCCCCGGTTAATCAGTTATAACCAATCGGTTGTTTTGACCCATAACTATATGGTAACATGGACCTAATTCCTATAGAAATAATGAACGAGCAGGGCATCGTGGCAATTATATTCACTGTAGTAGCTGCTATTGCTTCTGTTATGACTGATCGAAAGAAAAAAACCGAACGCAGATCTAGTGATGTTAAAAGTCATGAACTAATAGATCGTGCGTTTATTCAAATGGAAAAAAATTTAGAAACATTACGATGTGAAAATTCTGAAATTAAAAAATCTATTAAAGATAAACGTGAACAGTTAGAAGAGTGCCGTGATCGTTACCACAAACAAATAGAAATTAATAATACTCAAAGCGCACAATTAACTAAGCTCAACCTTCAACTGTTTTATAAAACAGATAATGGGGTTGACAAGCCCAAATAATGCTATTATATTTATATATTAATTTAACTAATAATACTATATGATAATATTTTTAACTGTACTGACGACAATTTTAACGATGCTTATTATGTTTATGTTTTTCCTAGTAGTAGGATTGCATACTCGACATGAATCGTTAATGACACGATTAATTCAACTACACGCTACTTCTCAAGAACAAACCAGATTATATACAGAATTAGCTAAGTATATCAGCGATCTTACAACTGTCGTAGAAAACCTAAGTCAGATTACACATGACCTAGGCGTCGGTATGTTTGAAAATTCATTTAAAATGGTCAGAGATGGAGGAAATATATTTGGTGGGTTTTCTCCAGACGAAATCGCAAATAAAATGAATAAGACAGAACAGTATGATTTGTCAGACGAAGATATAAATGAATTGCGAAAACTTTTTATGGACATGGATGATGAAGAATTAGATGACGAAGAAGAAGTATAGTCATCATAACCGTTATCGTTATTGGTATGACAAGGTTTATACTCTAGACGATATGAAAGAGTATTTTGGAAATGGTTGGCATGAACTTTTAGAAGATACTTTTAATTTAATATCTCGCTTTCCTGAAGCCGAAATATGTAGTGCTAAGAGATGTTTTGGAATGTTGCATATGTATGCTCGTAGTGAAGACGAAATGATATTGAATGCTGTTGAGGGTATTCTTTGGAAAACAGAAAGATTATCAGCAACAATTTGTGAAGGATGTGGGGAACGTGGTCGGAGAAGAACGGAACTCAAACGACCATATTGTTTTTGTAACGATTGTTACTTAGAACATTTAAATAAAGCTGAAGACCCGATGACTCTATTTAGGCCGGGCAAAGAAGGACGATTTAATGAGGAGTAATTATGTTTTGGACTGAAGAAGATGTACAGCCAGCAGTAGATTTAGCAGTAAAATTATTTGGACCAAACAATCAATATCATTATGATAAGAATACTCATAAAAATATTAATATAATGACGAGAGAGTTTGGCAAAATTTGGTTTGGTGATCTAAAAATCACTGATGAGGTTAGAAATAATCTAGAAAACTTGTCAGTAACAATAAATCAAACAATTTATTTACTTACCGATCATGAAAATTTGGACCAAGCTCTTTACAAAACATCTAGTAAACTTAGAGAACTGTTGGAAACAGATAATTATAAATAGTTTCTTTGAAGATCCGTAGTTGGGAGAATCAAAATGATTAAATTTATTAAAAAATTAATTGGTAAATATAAAAATGCAGTTCATGTTGATCGAATTCTTAAAGAGTATGAAGTCATACTGTTTTTGATTAAAGATTCATATACAATGCAAGACTTTATATATTGTAAGAAAAAAATTAGACTGTTTGAAAATAGATGGAATGTTGGGGATGAATTGTCTGCCGGCGTAAGATTGTCTGAAAAATTAAACAAGGAATATGATCGTCGTTTGATTAAACAACGATATTATATTGGGTCATATGCGAAAAAAACGAGGAAAAAAGTATAGGGTTCATACCAAAGAAGAAATTTGGTGTGTTATGTGCAAAACTACAAGTGTCATGAGCAACTCTGATGTTGAAGAGTTAATTTGTGGTGATTGTTTTGGTAGAATGATTTACTGGGAGGAACTTAAGTTAGAAAAAGAAAGAGTAGATTATGCCAAAGGTTGGAACCTTAGAAAAAAATACAAAGCACCAGACGGAAAGGTTTTTAGTTTCGGAGAAGAAATAACCGGAGATGAAGATGTTAAAAATACCAAGAAATCTAGTACCAAAGTTAAGTCAGTTTCAAAAAAAACATCCAGAGCTAATCGGAAAGTACTTTCTACAAAAAATAAAACTGGCAGTTCTAAAAAACGAAAGTAGAACTCAGTTATATAGAATAGGAAATACTAACAATGTTGCAGGAGTAGAATATCAAGAATACGCTCCTATGTTAGAGGTAATGAAAGATCAGTTTGTAAAAGTTGAGTTATATGAATTGGCAAAAGAATGTCAAGAGTTGATTCATACAATTCATATCAATCAATTAATAACAGAAACCCAAAAGATGAAGTTATGATTAACAGTAGTTGTGTAGTTTTAAATTCAACATTTGAACCACTAGCAGTAGTACCAGCACGACGAGCATTAATTTTGTGTCTACAAGAAAAAGCTACGGTTCTACAAAGCTACGAGTATGTAGTACGGTCGCCTTCGGTTGAGATTAATCTCCCGTCAACGATTGCTCTTAAGGAATACATTAGAACTAGAAAACTGCACACAAAAAGAGCGCTATTAAATAAAAAGAATTTGCTTATTAGAGATGACCACCAATGTCAATATTGTGGTCGTGGTGCTAATGAATTAAAATCAAGAGAAGAATTAACACGGGATCACATTATACCAAAAAAACGAGGTGGTCCAAATACTTGGGAAAATATGGTAACGAGTTGCTCTAGTTGTAATCATAAAAAAGCAGACTTGACATTAGATCAAGTTGGTTATATATTAAAGAGTAAACCATATGCGCCTAGTATGTTTGACATCTTTGCTAAGTCAAAGATGAAGCAATTTAATTTAGAGAAAATTTACGAAGAGGTTTCATGTTCAATTTAGACATTGAAGAAAAGGTTACAAAGAATTACGAGAGAATGATGGAGTTTGTTGAACAAGACGAACGTTCAGAAAACATCAAAAAATTATATGAAGTTCTACACGACGAACTCATCAGCGCTCCCGCAAGCGGTAAGACATTTTACCACAACTGTTTCCCCGGTGGCTATCTTGATCACGTTCTACGGGTCATAGATAACGCAATTAGACTATCTCCGGTATATAAGGAGATGGGTGGAACAATTGATTTCACCAAACAAGAGCTTATCTTCTCTGCCATGATGCATGATCTTGGTAAGCTAGGTACTGAAGAAGGTCCATACTACGTTGATAGTGATGATTGGCAAAAGAAGCGTAATGAATATTATACTCAGAATAGAAACATTCAATATTTTAAGGCCCCAGAACGTGGTCTTATGATGCTTCAAAAGTATGGTATTACTATCACTGAAAAAGAGTTTCTTGCAATTCGACTCTCTGATGGTATGTATGATGAAGGTGCTCAGGGTTACTTGAAGAATTTCTCACCATATGCTATGAAGACTAGTCTTCCGTATATTATTCATTGGGCTGACCACATGGCAAGTCAAGCTGAAAATGATATGAGTAAAGTTTCTTTTTAACATGATATTTATATATGTGTCGCCTAAAAAGGGACACAAGATGCGTAAAATCGGTCTAACAATTTAACAAGGAGAAAACTATGACTACGCTATCCGTATTCCGTCCTCGCAACAAACGCGAGATGAATTCACTACTTAAGGAACGTGAACATTTCATCCGTTCCTTTGACACCATCTTCGATGATATGTTTAAAAATCATTTTGGAGATATTGGTGTATCTGCTGGTAAGGGAGCTTACCCCAAGGTCAACATCATAAATCGTGATGGCAAGGTTGAGATTGTCGCAGAACTCGCAGGGTTCACTAAAAACGACATTGATTTAGAGATTGAAGAGGGTGTCCTTACAATCTCTGGCAAGTCGCCTCAACAAGATAAGGAAGAGGTTACTTACTACTTAAGGGAACTGAAGAGAAGTTCCTTCAGGCGTTCATTTAAGGTCGTAGACCAGTATGAAATGGATAATGTGAGCGCTAAATTTGACAATGGCCTTCTTACAATTACTCTACCAAAGGTAACGGAAGAGGTCAAAGTCGCAAAAAAGGTTACAATAAAATAACTTAAAGAAAACAAACACCGAAAGGAGGTGATCTTAACGGTTACGTTTAGTGGGGTACCTTCTGGTGCCCCACTTTTTTTATTTTATAGACTGATATTTATATTAGTACCCATATGAGGATGTTTTATGACTGTAAAAATTGCTGGTTATTGGGACATATGGTTTGAAAAAAAAGCAAACGAATATAATGTATGTTGGAAATTTATGTTGAAACATTTCGGTGTAGATGAAGCAATAATGTTACCTACATTAAATGTTGCATCAAGATTTTCATTAGATTATACCGACACAACATTGATAGAGATGGATTCTATAGAAGAAGTTATTTCTGATAATTCTGATTTAACACCTATTATTGTTGATGAACGTGGTTCAACTGCTCTAAAAGACTTTATACATCCAGAAAATGTACTATATATTTTTGGAAAAACTGGAAATAATCCACTTGATATATTACAACCTTGGAATGGACAATCGGTATATATTGAAAGCGTAGACCAACATTTGGGAGACGCTTTATTACATCCACATCAAGCGTGTTCTATTATGTTATACGATAGGATGACAAAATTATGGCAATAATTTTAACTGATAATAGAATAGTAAGAAATGACGCCGAATCGGCTACCGATTGGGTAGGAACAACTGATCTTTTTACAGGTGACCCAACTCCAGTCGAAGGTTCGAATCAACTTGGAGAATCGGTTGGCCAGACTGAATTTGATGCATATCATGATTCTGGCTCTACTGATTATTCGAATCATGTTATCTACTGTTGGTCATTTTCTCGACTAGCCCTTGGAAATACCAATGATACTAATGGTGGTTTAATGGTATACGTGGGAGATGCAACAAATGCTGGAGGATTTAAAGTAGCTGGTGCTGACAAATCACCGTTCAGACACGACGACGGACCTGTGGGCTGGACTTGTGCAGCTTTAGACACAACAAATCTTCCGGCATCACCAGTGACGCCCGCGACCGAGGGCCCGGCAGCATCTGTAAACTTTACCACTATTTCTAGAGTAGGAATACGAGTAAACAGTCTTGTTGCCGCACCGGGAATGAACCCAACATTTCATATGGATATTATTCGTATTCTCGACGCGGGTGCTAATGATGGATGTGCATTAACCATTACTGGTGGTACAACAGCCGACCCCGGAACATTTCTTGATATTGCTGTTGAAGATAGACAAACTGGTAGTTTACAGGCTCACGGAGTTGTTCGTGAATTAGGAACTGGTGTCTATGGTGTGCAAGGACCATTGCGATTTGGAAATGTTGCTGGTTCGGATACGTCGTCGTTTATAGATAAATCGGTATCTGTAATTTTTGAAGATAGAGGATTTAGAAACGATTTATACAAAATGGTTATTCGTGATAATGGTACCGGCACAACTACATTTCAACTCGGAGATAAGGTAGGTAGTGGAACAAGTGCTACGGGAAACAATGGAGTTGTTATCACAGCACCATCGGGAGTTGGTGCTTTATTTGATTCTAAAACAGATACAAATGTAACTGATGTATTTGTGTACGGAAGCACGTTTAACGGATTTACTAATGGAATTTTAACAGGCACAGGTGGCCAAGAATTTTCTGGTAATACTTTTAGTGGTTGTGGAACAATAATTCCATCGGGTTCATTATTTTATAATAATACCCTCACAAGTTCTCCAGACTCAAGTTCACTGTATTGGAATGTAAATTTAAATACAACTGGTTATATAAATGGATGTACATTTATTGGTTCTGGAAGTACAAATCATGCTATAGAATATGGACCAACTGCTCCGGTATCAACATCACTTACTGATGTAAACTTTACTTCTTACGGTACATCTGATACTTCCGCCTCTGCTATTTTTAATAATAGCGGCAAAGATTTGTATATTGAAATTTTAGGCTCGGGAAATACACCAACTGTTAGAAATGCAGGTGGATTAAATACGACAATCGTAGCTGGATTGCGAACATTAACATTAACACAGATAGAATCTGGGTCAGAAGTAGCTATTGTATCACAATCTAATAATAGAGAATTAATAGCTGCAGAGGAATCTGTTGCTAACCCACCGGGAACATTTACGTACACAAGACAGTATACTGGAGTCGATAGAACCGTTGATATTATTGTTCACGCATTAGATTATGAATATTTTATCGAATCATTTACACTAAAAAATGAAGACCAAACTTTTCAAATATCACAAGTAGAAGATAGAAACTACGAAAATCCAGAATGATTTATATTATCTAACACACTATTTATACTGTAGTAACTTTATTTGGTGACTAACTATGAGCGATTTTTTAGTATATACCGACAAATCAACAGATTTTGATTTTCGGGTTGAGGTAGAAGGAGCATCTCTTTCCGAAGCAAAAGCTAGGTTGATTTTGTCTGGTGAAAAAACAAATTATATTTTAGAGGGGACCGTAGAACACGACGGATCTGCTCATATTGAAATTCCAAAACTAAAAGGGTTGCTAGAAGATAGTTCAGTAGGATCAATGGAATTAGAAGTCATTGTTGAAGATGCATATTTCAATCCTTGGTCTGGAACATATAAAACAACAGCATCCAAGAAAGTCACCGTAAATGAAATTACACAACAAAAAACTCCAAGTAAACCTGCTATGGTGGTCACGGTCAAGGAAAACAAATCTCCATATGACAAAAAGATTGATCGAATTGTAGACAGCTTACAAGAGCAAAATATAACTTCCAAAAATATTCTTTCTGGTCAACACAAAAAATATTTATATTCATTAATGGAAGTAACTTTTAGAAAACAACTCAAAGACCTTGACAGTCAAGTTATTATTACAGATATTATAAATACAATACCATGAGGAATGAATAATGCCAAAAATTATTGATCCAGACAATTTAACCACCGGAACTAGTGTATTTTGGGCCACTGGATCTGTTGCTACTAGAACAATCGGAATTTCTTCTAGCTTAGATTCAGCAGGAAGTTTAGTACCCCCATTAGAATCTGGATCTGATTCTGGCGTGACGTTCCAAACATTATATTCTTTCGCCAAAGAAGAATGGAAAACTAGCGATTCGTTAATCAGAATTCCATTTCCCTTCGTTTCTATTACGAAGAACCAGTTCGATATCATTAACTTCTGGGATTTTAATGATGACTCAACACGTTACTTAGTAAGAGATGCTGGTTGGTCTGTTATATCTGGGTCAGTAACTACACAAGAATGGGTGGGTATTAGAACTCTTGGAACTCTTGGATTTGATGCAGATACAAATAGTGGTGACCAAGTTTATTTTGTACAGAGTGGTTCTACCGCAGGAAATCCAAGCGCTGGATTTAGTTTGGTTAATTCTATTCAAAACTTTAAAATGAGTGGTTCGGTTAACCAAGCTATTCAACACTATTCTGCATCATCCACCACAGTAGATCGTAATTTTCGTGGAGAAACTACATTGTACGTTCGTGAGTATCAGAAAATTTATGATGACGCCAATATTCAGTCCGATCTTGGTGTTACTGATCAAGAATACACACTTCTATCAGTACCTCTACAGAACAGTGTTGATCTTAAAATTACTACAGAAGTCGAGGCCTCGGCTTCTACTAATAGTCCTTGGAAAGAAGTTGATATTTATTTCTTAAGTGGTTCTGGATTCGAATCATTTGATGATGCGCCAGCAACTGTAGTTGCCTCATATGTGGTAAGTGGGTCCGACACGCAATATTACATTACTAATAATGGCGGCACAAAAGGAACTGTAGCGCCTCCCGGCGTTACAAACGGAACTGCAACATTTGTTCCTTACGCTCACGAATCTACGGTTGGTACTTATCTTGCCAGTGGTTCACAGCAAATTGACATTAGTGGTGACTATAATGCTTTCAATGTTATTATCACAAACGGTACTGGATCGTCCGCGACTACTGGATCAATTGAAGATGTATACACCAGTGTACAGTATCAGTTAAGACAGAATGCTGATATTGATAAGTGTGATCATTTTACTGCTGGAACATTTATTGGTAAGAGAACACGACTTCTACTATCATTCGTTGGTGACACACTTGTAACTTCTGATGGTGTTTTTGTGGACAACCAGCAGGATGCTGATACTAACTCAATTGATTTCTTTGATGTATCTGGGTCAGTTGTTAGATATCCGTTCGTATCAACTGGAATTATTTCGTTCAATCAAAACTTACTTGATGATGTGTCTGGATCATTCTTTATGTTCTTCACAAATCTAACACCAGAAGGTGGTACTGGGTCATTTGGTAGTTCAAGTGCTATTCTGGTCGAGGATCAAGATTCTAATCCAATTACCGGATCTACATTTGGTGATACCGATGGGTATTCATTTACTTTCGATTATGATGGTAATGTACAAGGTGATCGTGATCCTCCCCAACCTGCTGAAGTAACGGTAGTTGCTATTGGATTCGACACTGCTGCATATGTGACGGTAACAAGTACCTTGGGACGAAACAAAGCTAATAACATCTCACTCGTTTCCTCTCTCGAACGTAACTACGATAACCCGGCTTAATGAGTCGTTATAACTAACAGAATACAGGAATAAATTATGGCAGGTGAGCGCAGATATACAAGAATACCTCCCGAAAGTACTGGTGATCGTATATATATGGTACATTCGGCTAGAATACCATATACCGGCAAAGACTCAGCATACAATTGGGAAATTGGGGGATTCTATACAGTAGATGATGGAAATACAAATACTGTAACACTACACGTTCATGGTGTGTGGGAAGACACTCCCACAAGTGGCTACATAGAAGTTCACTATGACAAAGATACAAAAAATAGAACTGAAAGACAGCCTGGAAATACTCAAGCCATCATAGACTCTGGAGGAACAACCAGAGCAACAGTTACTGGGACCATTGAAGATATCTATATCAATACAAATCATATCATGGGATATGATAATCCAGAATATGGATTAGATGTAGATAGATTTGGATCTGCAAACGTAAGGTTTTCTGAAGGGCCTCCAGAAGTAAGTGCTTTTGGTAAATTAAGAATAACGGAACCAACGTTAATTGCACAGTACGAATTTTCTAAAAGTGAACTTAATGATCAGTTTGTAAATTCACAAGAAGGTAAAGGTGTAAAAACTTGGAATGCTGAAAGAGGTGCTGTTGAATTAACGGTGAGTGGTGATCCTACTACTAATGATCGTGTTACAAATACTAGTAATTTGTTCCATCCATACATTCCCGGTTCTGGTATTTTCTACCAATTTGCAGCTAGATCAGCTGGAAATCATATTGGGGTAGTTAGAAATTGGGGACCATTTGATAGCACAGATGGTTACTTTTTCCAAACATTCGGCACAGGTTCAGATGGAACTTCCCCCAATTTACGAGTGGTACATAGATACAGTTTAGGTGGTGCCGGCACAATAAATGAAGCTATACCTCAGGCTGATTGGAATGTTGATACATTAAATGGTACTGGTGGTGGTGATAATCCTTCCGGTATGAATTTAGATATATCAAAGATTAATAATTACTGGGTAGATTATCAGTATATCGGCGGAGGTAGAACGAGGTGGGGTGTGTTCTTTGAAGGAGAACGTATTGTTTGTCACGAAGAATATCACGCAAACGGAGATTCTGCAGCACCTTCGGAAGACAATCCACTAGGTAATCCTAATCGACCAATTTGTTGGGCAATTGCAAATAGAGCTGCTGCAGGAACACCAGACGATACTTCTGCAAAAATATTTGCTTATGGAGCTTCTGTATATCTTGAAAGTGATTCTAATCCATTAGAAGAAAGTGTGCCCCGAAGGTATAGTAATACTAATGTTATTATACCTTCTGGAAGTACATCAACCACATATGGATTCACATTAAGTCCTCAATTGAACTTACCTGAGTCTCGGTATGCACAACAAAATGGTGCTACTTTGGCTAGTGGTCAACTAGAAAACCATTCTATATACAAGCCGGAACTTTTACAAGTTACTGCATATAACGACGATGATGATACGGTAGATACAAAAGTTGAAGTTAGACTTTTTCAAAAATGTATCCTCCGTGGGACCAATTATAGCAATGTTAATTTTACAACAGTAAGTGCTGATCGTGATGCCGATCACATAGCGCACGGTCCAGAAATAGCGAGATTTACAATAGATGGTCAGGGTGAATTTAATTTTGATAACATTTTTACAACCATTCAAAATGGTGCTATTTCAAACGGCGCTGATCAAGCTTTTGCAAGACAATCACAATTATTACAAAGTTTTTCACAGTCTGCTGATCCAGAAGGAACGGGAGTAAATCGTGTTATGGTTACGGTCAAGGACCATCCGACCTATGGACCAGAGAATGATATTCACTTTTTTGATGACAAAAATCAAGTGATTTTAAGAAATCCAGCGTATGGTATGGGACAGGGACCAGAAGATTTAACAGGATTCGGTAATATTGGTTCATTAAAAACAACAGAAGGTGATTTTTACTATCTGTCATTAATCGACAGAAATGATGCTTGGTTGTACGTAAGTTCATCTTTCATTGACAACGATAGAATTGCTAGAGTACTAAATGTAGATACAACTGGTAGTGCTGTTGTTGGTGAGAAAATTTATGTTGTTCCAGAAATGACCGCTTCTATTTTAGAATTGGGAACAGGAACAATTAGATTAGAGGGTAGGTCAACAGCCTCACTTGATAACACCCTTGGAGCCACAACATGGACATCTGACGGAGATGCGGTTGGTGGTAATGTCACATCAGTTACAACAGGTTCAATAACAAATTACCCACTAGATTACAAAACTTCACTATTAGCTTTATCACAAGCTGATGCAGGATTTACCCTATCTAGTGGTACATCATTTGAGGGTAATGCATTATATGGCAATCCTCCACCCGCTGCTGCATGGACATTTATGGTTAGGGTCTTAAATGAAAAAGCGTATGATGTTAGAACAAGATGGAATATGACTTGGAAAGAGCGTATACAGTGATATGGCTATGCTCCCAATGTTTTACAACCAGTGGGACTACTGGGGATTATACAACAAGGTAATCTTTGACGGCCCAAACAAATTAATTTACATCGTTGATGAAATAACAGAAATTGATGTAAAACGTGATATCTATAGTGCTTGGAAAGAATGGGTATTGGTTGGAAAAGAGACATTGGCTCATGTTAATTCTAAGTTTCCTCCTGCTCTGCGTGGAGCTGGTGGTGACCCACTTGGTGGTGGAACATTTCTAGATGGGTATTTTTTCTTGATTAATGGATGGAAACTAGTACCACCAAAAGATAACTTACCCGACGATATTAATATTACAGGCAACCTGTTCGATGAAGCCGGTGGTAATATCTTTCAATCTCCTGACCCAAACACAAGACTTATTAGGTCAACCGTTTCTAGTCGTGCTACACGAACTATTACTGAAACATTTGTGACCGCTTCAGTAACACTAGATCCCGGCACTGTTGTTACCGCTTCTCTCGTACCGGGAACAACCGTTACCGCTTCGCTAGACCCCAATACAGTCGTCACAGCGTCTCTCACGACTTCACAGGAGAATATGTTACTAGAGGTATACAGATTACTTGGATTGGACCCCACAAGACCTCTGGTCGTCTCACCAACATCCAGAGCCGCTGGTCCAGAAATATCACAGTCTATCTCGGTAGCGGGTTCGGAGTATACTGCTCAAAGGCTCTAGTAAATGGCAACCATTACATATGTAATAGATCCCCTAAACATTCTTACTATGGGGTTAATTAGTGGTGATCCGCTCAATTTAATTACCGATGGATTTGTTACTGCAACCATCGAAGAAGAAATAATTGAGGTCGGTGGGTCTGGCGGTGGACCGGGGGGAGGTCCATTTGAACCGTGGAATGCATGGGATACATCACATAAGAAAAAGAAAAAGAAAAAAATTACTGCTAGGGTATTTATAGATGATGTAGAATATACAGAAACAGTAATTGTAGATGACTTGACATTGGATGTCAAAGATGTTAAATTAGAACTTAGTAAACAATTACATGAGATAAAAATCAATATTATCTTACCGGAGGATTCATGAACGAACCAATTTTAACTAGAAACGGAATTAAAAAAGGTGACGAAGTACTTTTCACCGGACCATCTATGATACATAGAGAACACGGTGCATTTGCACAGAGTCTTTTGAAAAAGGGAAAGGCTTACATTGTAGAATTTGTTTTTCCCGGCGAAGATTTTGAACAGGTAGAATTGTTAGGAGAGCCAGAACACCTTTTTGTTCATGACCAGTTTCTTAAAATCGGACCAAGGTAATGTGGGATAACACTGCTGTTAAGATCACTCCTATAGAAGAAATGGAGGGATTACAATTCGCAACACATTATTTTGGAGATTATGAAGAAATATATATATCTCCTTCAATAATTGAACAATTACGATCAGGCGAACGTACAGAGTTACAATATGTTATGTTGTCATGGGAACGACCCGGCAGAGATATTCATGAAGATATGAAAACTATCGTTGATACGTTTAAATCAATGCCTAGTGGTGAAGTACAATTTGATGTACAAGAAAAAATAGATGAATATAATAAACAATTAACAGGCAAACCACGAATAATCGTTTCCCCACACTTTTTGGGGTAAAATATGTTTAAGTATTTAGTATTATTAGCGTCAATGGTTATTGCTACTGTTGCCGCTTTCTTTTCTATTTCAGGATTAGGAAGTTTATTTGCAGGCGCATTTATGCCTGTAGTAATTATGGCTTCAAGTCTAGAAGCAGGTAAATTAGTTACTGCTTCGTTCTTGACCAGACATTGGAAAGACTTAACGGTTCTGTTACGGTTTTACTATATATTAGCCACCTGTGTTTTAATTGTAATTACATCAGCGGGTATCTATGGGTTTCTTACTGCGGCTTACCAAACCACCGCAGATCAACTTAGTATTGTAGAACAACGTGCTAACGTTCTTGAGTTACGAAAAGAAAGATACCAAGAACAATTGGATTTATATATTGGTGAACGTACTAGAGTTAGTGAAACGATTCAACAACTAACTGAAGGACTAACCAACAATACAATTCAATATGTCGATCAAGAAACAGGACAGCTGGTCACCAGTACTTCAATGGCAACTAGAAATGTAATTCAAGAACAGTTAAATATTGCTGTAAGCGAACGTGAAGATGTATCATTAAAAATTGAAGAAGCAACCGACAGCGTTACATCACTAGATATTCAGAAAATTGAATTAGAAGCAAACAATGAAGTAGCTGCTGAAATTGGTCCATTACGGTACTTGTCTAACTTGACAGGTTGGTCAATGGATAGCGTCGTCAATGTATTCGCACTATTGATTGTCTTTGTTTTTGACCCATTAGCAGTCGCATTAGTTGTTGGATATAACCGACTTGCATTGATGAAAAAAGTGGTCAAAGATGAAAATAAAAAATATGAAATATATAAAGAAGTAGAAGAAAATAAATCTCCTAGAGAGGAACGGGAAGGATCTACTAAAGAAGAAACTATAGAAATTCTTGTAGATGAAATTTCATCCCACAATCTTGTGGATGAAACCGAACAATCTGTCTCCAATTATCCAGACAAAACTGTAACAGAAGAAGAAGAAACCCTTGACAAAGAGGGGGCAGAGATGTTAGATTTAGAGAGTAAACAAGAATTAGACTTCCAACCCCCTATAAAAACTCGTAATAATTGGGGACTATCCAGAGATCCATAATAATATGAATTTAGGTTATTGTTGTATAAATTTGACTCTTGCTAGCAAAGGTATTCGTACTTCTCGTAGCATGATTCAACGTACATTCAAAGCTAAAGGTATTAACTATGCTTCTGAATTGGCTCTTGAAAATGTTAAAGATTTACATAAAATTATTAGATGGAATATACAAAATGGCGTAAAGTTATATCGTATTACGTCCGATTTGTTTCCTTGGGAAAGCGAATACCAGATAGAAGACCTGCCAGACAACGACAAGATAATTAATAAATTACGAGAGATAGGGCAGCTAATCAAACTATCTGGTATCCGCGTTTCTTTTCATCCTAGTCACTTTATTAAGTTAGGTTCCGAAAAGCCACACGTTATTGACAATTCAATTGATAATGTCAATCATCACGCTGAAATCTTTGACTTAATGGATCTTGACAAGTCTCACCGATATCCTATCAACGTACATATTGGATCTGTAGGCTCTGACCGTAGCGCTACCATAACTAGATTTCTACGGTCCATAGATCGTCTATCCGATTCTGCTCGTTCTAGGTTTGTTGTCGAAAATGACGACAAACAATCTCTATATTCCGTTCGTCAATTATGTGACATACTTGACACACCAATCACCTTCGATTACTTTCATCATAGTTTACATAGCGACGGTGTTGACGAACAAGATGCTTTTCTTATGGCATACGAAACGTGGGGTGATCATACTCCATTGTTTCATTATTCCGATTCTCGTCGTGATCACGAAGACGACACAGCACGTATTACAGCACACGCTGACTATGTGTATAATCCTATTAATGACTATGGTTTCGACGTTGACGTTGACCTAGAGGCAAAAGCCAAAGAACTTGCTTTATTCAATTACAGGAAGAATCTATGATTAGTTTTCTTATTACGGTTAAAGACGAAGAGGAATATATTCCTAAGCTATTAGACCAACTAAAAAATACAGTTGGTCTTGAAGATGAAATTATATTTCTATCAGACTTTTCTGAATATCCAACTCTTTCTTTGTTAGAAAATTTTAAACAAGAAAATAGTGATATTGACATACACATTTATTCTCATCACCTAAATGAAAATTTTGCTGAACATAAAAACTTTGGAAAAGAACAATGTAGCAATAAATGGATTTTTCAGATTGATGCTGATGAATATATGTCAGATTATCTATCAACAAATTTACATACTCTATTAGAATATAATACGGATGTTGATTTGATTGCTGTACCTAGAATTAATATTGTAAATGGATTAACTCAGGAAGATGTTAGTAAATGGAATTGGACAGTTAATGAAATGGGCTGGGTAATGTGGCCGGACTATCAAACTAGAATATTCCAAAATAAACCGCAGATTGTGTGGAAAAATAAAGTACATGAGATGATTACTGGTCACGCATCATTTACCACATTACCTAAAGAAAAAGAATGGGCGCTTTATCATATCAAAGAAATTAAAAGACAGCGAGAGCAAAATGCCCTATACGAAACTATCTAACATTAATCAAGCTCTTACGTTCGATGATGTACAAATCATACCACAGTACAGTGAAGTAGCTTCACGTTCTAATTGTGATACCAGTACATTATTTACGGAAAATTATCACATTGATATTCCATTAATCGCCTCACCAATGGCTTCCATTTGTGAATATGATATGGCGTTTGAAATGTGGAGATTGGGTGGTGTTGGAATCATTCATAGATTTAATACTATAGAAGAACAGGTAGATATTGTTAGTAAAGTAAAGTCTAAACAAGAAGAACTCATATCTATGGGAACCGAATGGACTAGTTATAGGTACACAAATCCAGTTATCGCAGCTGCTATTGGAGCTAAAGAACAGGATATGTATAGAGCAAGAGCACTGGTCGAAGCCGGTGCTAATGTTCTGGTCATAGATATAGCACACGGTCATCATTTATCAACGCGACAGACTCTTGAAGAATTGAAGATGCTGAGAACGTCGCTTAATATGGAGTTCGATGTAATTGCAGGAAACATAGCAACCGCCAAGGCTGTAGAAGATTTAGAGTATTGGGGAGCTAACGCACTTCGTGTTGGGATAGGTGGGGGTTCAGTGTGTGAAACACGCATTAGGACAGGAGTAGGCATTCCCCAAATTTCATGTCTCCATGAAACCTCTATAGTAGCTAATACACCCATTATATCATGTGGTGGTGTCCGTGCCCCAGGCGATGTCGCCAAAGCGATTACAGCGGGTGCATCATCGGTAATCCTTGGATCAATGATCTCTGGAACAGACGAAACCCCCGGCGAGTTTTTGTATTTTGGTAATTATGGAAAAAGACAGAGAATGAAAGTTTACCACGGATCAGCAAGTGATGTTCAGAAAACATTATCTTCTAGTACCTTAGAAAATATTGAAGGAACAGCTACTACAGTACCCTATAAGGGTAATGTTGAATCCGTGATTAGGGAAATAATGGACGGAGTTCGCTCTGCCATGAGTTATGTTGGTGCTGAAACAATTGATGAGATGTATATCAATGGAAATTTTGTTTCGGTCACTACCAATGGTTTACGAGAGGCAACGCCACACCTGTTATAATTGTTTCACTTGACAAGGAGTACTAATGAAGATTAGGCTTATGTTAAGCATTTTGTTGGTAGTATTAATGAGTAGTTTTAAAAATGGTAATAATGAAGTAGAAAACATAGAAGAAATACCTATCGTTGAGATAGAAGAGATAGTGGTAAGTGAACCACCAAAAAAGGTTCATGAGTTACAAGAATTGATGGATGCTATCGGTAGCTTAGAAAGCAACAATCGTTATGATGTGGTTAATCGTTTTGGGTTTATGGGAAAGTATCAGTTTAGTCCTAGAACTTTGAGACATTTGGGTTATGAAGTTTCAAGAGAAGAATTCTTGAATAGTCCACAGTTACAAGACAGTGCGATGGTTCTGTATTTACGGGACAATTACACAAGTTTACAACATCATATTTTGGTGTATGGATACACAACCCACAATGGGGTATACCTTACACCATCGTCCATTCTAGCAGGAGCACATTTTGCTGGTGCTAGAGGAATGAAGAGGTTCCTAGAGAATAATGTAGGAACCACAGATTCAAATGGAATGACAATTCAAAGGTATATGACAAGATTTGCAGATTACGAATTAAATTTAGAGGATCTATGATATGGTAGTGGCGTTGCTGGTTATTTCGGTTTTGGGTAATATTCTTTTGCTTTATTCCGCATTTGTTACAGTGCGTAATATTGAAAACTATGAAGATTTAGTAGATGAATATGAAGGTCGTATACAATGGTTTTATGAAGAAGCTAGTAATATTTTAGCCACTGCTCGTAAATTAGATAGTAGGGAAATGTTTGAAAAGGATGACGAAGTTGGTCAAGTATTCGAACAACTAATTGAAATCACCAGCGAGTTAAGGAAGTTAATATATGACACGGAAGAGACGGAGAAAGAAGAATCTTTATTGGACGAATGAAACTCAAGAAGCTATTATAGCTTACAATAAAGAAGAAGACGAATTACTCAGAGAAAAAATATTTAGAGATAATGTATATAAGCCATTAGATAAATTGGCAGAAAACGTTATTAATAGATTTAAGTTTCCCTATATGGATGGAACTTTTGAAGATGTTAAAAATGAAGTTACATCTTATTTAATTTTAAAGCTCCCAAATTTTACCGAAGACAAAGGTAAGTCTTTCAGTTATTTTTCGGTTGTAGCTAAAAATTATCTTATTCTTCAAAATAATAAAAGATATAAAGAAGAAAAGAGAACGGTTTATCTTTCTGATACGACCGACGAGAGCTATTCTGTTCAGGATACTCTTATAACAGATCCTCACGAAACATATCACGATTCGGAAAGAGTTGAATTTATCAAACTATTCGTTAAGTATTGGGACGGTAAATTACATACTGTATTTTCTAGAGAAAAAGATTTAGAAATTGCATATGCTATTTTGTTGTTATTAACTAGATCACATCAAATAGAAAATTACAATAAAAAAGCAATCTATTTAATGATACGAGATATCACAGATTGTAAAACTAGCGATATAACTAAGGTAGTCAAATCTTTTAGAAACATAGTAGAAACTCAATTTAAATATTTTCAACACACGGGAAGAATTTCTAAATATCCACTTGGTTGATATTTATATTAAACGGAGATATATCATGGAACAACCTATATTTGATAACAAAACCTTATCAGACGTATTTAAGGATATCTATGACAACACAGACAGCAAACGAATACAGATCAATACGTACATAACCAAGCTAGTTCAGATGATCAGAACCCCAGAAGATGCTGCTGTCATTTCTCCAATCATTAAAGATTTTATGGAGGTCAATGTTAAGAACGATGAACACATTGTTCGTGTTGCACAGATAGCACAACGTGCTATGTCCATAGGAGCTAAATCATCTAGTTCTGATATGCTACTAACTGAGGCAGAAAAAAGTCAACTACTAAGCAACATTAGTATAGAAATTGATGAATTACAAGAAGAGGCAAAACAAGTCGAAGAAGAATTATCTAATTTGAGAACTTAGTATGAGTAATTTGTTCTGGAACCCCACAGTATCGGGAAATTTAAAATCATTTGGATTATATGCAAATAGTGCTACTGTAATAGATGTAGTAATAAATGAAGAACATTCCGACTATGGAATAGACGGATTTGAAGTTGGTAGGGTTCGTTTTAAATATCTTGATTATGGTGGCCACTCAACTACCCCACAAAATTCTTTTTATGCATATCCGATAGAAGTTGGTGTGATGGAATATCCCTTGATTGGTGAAACCGTCATGGTCCAAAAAATACAGGGTGTTCATTTCTATTCAAGAAGAGTTAATATAAATAAGACATTGCAGTTAAATGGATTTCCTAATATTGTAAATCGTTCTAACGCTGCAAAAACACAACAGAATAAAACAGTTCAATCACAACAAGCTAGAGAAGGTTCTTTAAATCAAACAGATGGTGGTGTGCCTGAAGAAAATTTAACTAATGACAATTATGTTCCAAAATTAAATGTAAAGAATTTAAAAAGTTTTGATGGTGATATACTAATTCAGAATCGTTATGGGTCTACAATACGACTTGGTTCTTCACAAATGCAGGACGCATTTAATCAAAATACAATTGTTAATGAAAAAACTGGAACAACCGTATTGGGACCAACAAATAGTGGTAAAAATGATGCCATTTTAATCATGAGGGTTGGTCAAAAACAAAATTCAAATACTACGAAAGACACCCCATATGCTTTAACTGTAGAAGATGTAAATTTAGATTCTTCGTGTTTTGTTATGGCAGAAAATCAAGATATAAATTTTTATTTTTCTTCTAATTTTTTTACATTAGAAGAATTGGGAATAATAGATTACACACAAACCATAGATGATAGAACGGGAAATAGTAAAACTGTTCTGTCCGAAAATCAAGCAATTTTAAACAGTGGTAGAATTGTTTTAAATTCAAAAGAAAATGATGTAATACTTTCATCAGAACGAGATACTATTTTCGGCAGTAACAGAAATATGGTTGTTGATGTGGGAAATGATATTTATTTAAATCCGGTGTCTAGTTTGGGTGGACAAATATTTTTGGGAACAGTTGAGAAAAAAAATTCTGTTGCTAAGTATAATGAACTAGAATCGGTATTATATGAAATTTTAGATCACATAGAAGAGTTAGCTAGAACAATTGTTATTCCATACAAACCTCTATCAGAAATAACTCTAGGTAGAATAACACCAACGAAACTGAGTGTTCGTGATATTAAAAGTAAGTTGGTTAAAATAAGAGACTAAACTATTTATAAAGGAACTATGGGAGTTTTATTATGACGAGTAAAGAATTATCAAAATTAATTAGAGAATTTGTTAGAAAAGAAGTTGAACACCAAAAGGCCGAAATCATCAAAGAAGTTAAGGCTGAAATGTTTGATGTTATTATGGGCGGATCGCCCACATCTTCTCCGCAGCTACAAACTGAATCTATTAAACCACAATCACCAGCAGCTGATATGACGCGTGCTCAGTTACGAGAAATGTTCCAACAAAACATGGGAATGGATACGATGCAATTTAATACCAGTAATGTATTAGTTAACCCAGCTGCCCCACCAGCGTCATTTAAAGCGGGTGCTGTTGGAGAAAAACATAAAGATGTACTCGAAGCCATGAATAAAGATTATGGTTCATTAATGAAAAAAATGGGAATCTAGTAAATGGCTAGGGGATTTACATTACCACTAGAACGGGGATCGGGTGGATATTTTCAAACATCCGAAACTGTTCTAGAACAAGTTAAAAGTAATTTTATTAATTTGATTTTAACAATTCCTGGCGAAAGATTTAATAATCCAGAATTTGGATGTAACATTCATAAATTAGTTTTTGATTTTAATAATAGTGATTTTTCTGTAAATGCTAGACAATCTGTTGAAGAAGCGGTTGAGCGGTGGATGCCATATCTTAACTTAGAAGAATTTGTTTTTCAACCAACCGACGACGATATAAACAATTATAGGGCTCAAATGTACGTAAAGTACAGGTTATCTGAAAATCCAAACTTCAGTGACGAAGTATTGATAAATATTTGAGGATTTTAAATGGCAATTAGTAAAATTTCAGCGGTCGTTATCAATGACCAAATAGATAAAAAACAGGTAAAGTATTTAAACAAAGATTATTCTGAGTTTAAGAAAAATTTGGTCGATTTTACTAAGTTCTATTTTCCAGATACCTATCAAGATTTCAGCGATGCATCGCCTGGTTCTATTTTTATTGATATGGCTTCTTATGTTGGTGACGTTCTTTCATATTATACAGATAATTCCTTTAAAGAAAGTTTATTAGCATATGCAGAAGAAAGAGAAAATATCGTTGCAATTGCACAGGGTTTAGGATTTAAACCAAGATTAACTTCCCCCTCACATTGTAAGGCTGTATTGTCTGTTCTTGTTCCTGCTGACAGTGATGGTAATTTAGACACTAGATTTTTACCAAGAATATCAGCAGGATCATCTTTCGGAGCAACAACACAATTTGATGCTGGAACATTTTTAACGCAAGACATTTGTGATTTTGGAGATAGTGAAAACAGAACTGTTCAGACATTTTCACTGGACAGCGGAACTAGTTTACCTTCTACGTATATAGTTTCTAAAGTATGTAAATTGGTATCGGCAACAGAAAAAACATTAGAAAGAATAGTTAATAATCCAACTAAATTTTTAAAAATTGAAATCCAAGACGATAATGCAGTAGAAATTGTATCGGTTGTTGATGCGGAAGGAAATACGTGGTATGAGGTAGATAATTTGTCTCAAGATTATCGTTTTGAAGATGTGGTAACGAATATTCTTGGATCATCAACTGCTCCTCTATATACAATAAAATCGGTAAAAGTTAATCGTAGATTTATTACCAGACTAAATAGAAATAATAAAATTGAATTAGTATTCGGTTCGGGAACTGGTGACCTAAGTGATGTATATGAAAACCCAGACTATAAATCGGTGTATGACCAACAGTACTTACAGAACATGACCAATGTTTCGTTAGACACATTAAATTTTACAAACAGCGATTCATTTGGTCTAGCTCCAGCAAACACCACATTAACAATTAACTATAGAGTTTCTAATGGGTTGCGATCAAACGTCCCTTCGGGAACAATTACAAAGGTTAACAATTTAATTACTTTGAATGAAACTAGAACATTAAACGGAAGTGATTTAGCAACATTTAATACAATGGTTTCTAGTATTACAATAATTAATGAAGAACCGGCTACGGGTGGATTAAACAATCCAACCACCGAACAAATTAGACAAGCAGCTATAGGATTTGTAAATGCTCAGGGAAGAATCGTTACTTCTACTGACTACGAAAAACGTATATTATCAATGCCATCTAAATATGGTGCTGTTTCTAAAGCGTTTGCTATCAATGATGCGGGAATTAGTGATATTGGAAAGTTTCAAGATGAATTTGGAGAAACGCCTAGTATTGACGATGACATTGATTACGTGGATGATTCCCCAGTTAATAATAATGTAAATCTTTATATGTTAGGATACGATAGTGACAGAAGACTTACTATTTTAAATGATGAAGTAAAAAGAAATGTAAAAAAATTCTTAAAAGGTTATAGAATGATGACCGATAGAATTAATATCTTAGACGCATTTAGAGTTTCCATAGGAGTAAATTATACTATTGTAACATACAAAGGATTTAATTCATATGAAGTTTTAGCTAAATGTTCTGATTCGATTGCAAGATATTTTGACATTGATGATTGGAATATAAATCAACCAATTTTGGTAGATGATGTGTTATTACAAATTGCTAGGATAGAAGGAGTACAGTCGGTAACTAACATTGATATTGTAAACAAATATCAACAACGTGACGGTAGAGATTATGCTCCATATAGTTATGACGTTTCGGCTACGGGACCTAATAGAAGTAATAATATTGTATACCCGTCAGCTGACCCATGTATATTTGAGTTACGTTATCCAGAAAACGATATCGTAGGGACGGCACTACAATGAGTAGAATATATTTAAAACCAATAAAAGATGCTACTATTTATGAAGTATTCAGCACACTAAATACTGGATATGATGAAATATTAGAAGTTGGTAAGTTAAAAAGTGATAGAGAATATATCAATGGAGCTGTTCGTTCACTAATACAATTTGATCTGACTGATCTACAAGGAGCCCCTACAGAATCTTCAGTGTTTCTTAATCTAACAGTGGCTCACGCAGAAAAATTACATCAAGATGAATTCATATATTTGTGTAAAGTATCAAGTTCTTGGAACGAAGGTTCTGGGTATTCGATGCAGACACCTTTTGTGTCCGATGACGGTGTAACTTGGAAAATTAAAACGAGCGGATCTACATGGAATGTTAGTGGAAGTGATTATTTAACAGATGTTGTGGTTAGTCAGTCCGTATCTGACATAACTAATGATGAATTACGAATCAATGTAACTGACTTAATTGCTCCGATGATTTCTGGATCATCAGTGACCAGTAATTACGGATTGATTATGTTCTTTACTGGTAGTTCAGAAGATGAAGTTTCTAATGAAGGAAATATTAGATTTTTCTCCAGACAAACACACACGGTACACGAACCCAGATTAGAATTAGCTTGGCTAAATCAAACTTTTAATACAGGATCATTGTCGGCATTAACAAATTTTGATGTAGAATTGTCGCCAAAAAATTTAAAAGATAGATATATAAAAAATGAAAAAAGTAAATTATATTTTACTGTGAGAGATAAATATCCTTCTAAGACATATACAAATACTTCTAGATTCCGTAACAAATATTACTTACCTTCTGGGTCACAATTTAGTATTGTTGATGCTGGGTCAGGAACTACAGTGGTTCCATTTGATCAATATTCACACGTTGATTGTGATTCGGTAGCGTCATATGTGTTGTTAGATACTACTCCACTTTATAAAAATAGATTTTATGACTTAACACTAAAAATTACTTTAAATGGTGAAATTTTGATAACAAAGCCATTTAGGTTTAAGGTAACATGAGTGATATAGCGGGAGGACGAATAGGCCGAGCGCAACGCTTGCGATTAACCACCTTGGAGGTGCTTTCTCCATATCCATTGTCAGAAAACGCAATATACCCCAATAATGTAAAAAGAATTATTGTTAAGGGAACTAGCAAAAGAAATCTAGAATCGCAGGTAGTTAAAGTACAAACAAATACGTTCACCACTATTATAAGAACATACGATGACTTATATACTGCTGTAAATTTTGAGGAAATATAATGTCTAAGGCTATAAATTATAAACAAAATATTAATGACCCAAAATTAGTATCTGGTCAAAGAATACAACGCGTTTTAGTGGACGAAGAATATGTAATTAATCGAAAAGAATCTGAATATTATTATGGTCTAGACAAAGACAGAGAGTTTGTAGAATTACATTTTTATGTTCCAGATACCGAAACTTTAATTTATTCTACCTCTATTCCACTTAGTGAAGGATATGTTGTACTTAGTGGTGATAATCTAGATGATACTGGCCAATTTATAGACGATGGAAATTTTAAATTAGAATTGTACATTTGGAAGCCGGGAAATGGAAACGATTACAGCAATCCAGAAAGTTTACAAGTAAAATATTTAGAAGGTCTTCCATCTGGATTTTATGATGTTATTATTAATTTTTTCGCGGACGAAGTTGGAACATATGATGACATCAATTGGAGAATAAAAACTATATCTCCGTCAAAAACTGAAATTGTATTACACGCTAACCCAAATCAAGATGGGTCAGGTGAAGTTAATTTAAATGCAAGAATTTCTAGAGATTATGAACAATTTTTATTTACATCAATATTTTATGACGACTTTATAGAGTTGATTAATACTTACTTTAATGACGTAGATGGATTATATGAGGACACACTAAGCAAAATGTCTGAATCCCAATTAAATAAAATATCAACAGTAGATAATTATATACAATACACATTTTCTGAGTTTGTAGAAAATTTAATAAAACATATAGATTTTGATATTGGTGATTGGATGAGATATGAACAAAATTCAGATAAGCCGGGCGGCCGTCGCTATAGAATTCAACAAAATAGATTTCAAAGTCAATTAGAAGTGATACTATCCGAAGTGGTCCAGAATCATTTAGTATCTACGAACACAAATGATTCTGGACCCGTACCCTTTATAGTTAACCAATGAGTATAAAAATATTACATTTGCCTTCTGGCCAAGATATAACAAACAACACTCGTAAGTTTACAAAAACTTATACGGATGGGTATATTGCGCCCTTAGGCGATGTAATTGAAACGTATCAAATAGAGTATGTTCCACAGGGGGGTGATACTAATATCACTGTAACATTTCCTCCTAAACAAGGAACAAATGATACATTTGAAATACTATTTGAGTCTCAGGATGGGAGCAATTTAAATAACCAAACAATACAATTAGAAGATTTTACACAACAAGGAATAGAAAAACAGTTCCCGTTCAGTGTACGTATAGTTAAATCTATCGTAGAAACATTGAATGGTAATATTACAAATCACATTTTTAATAGACAACTTTTGGTTAATAAAGCATCTACTCAATTAACTATTGGTCTTAGATTTGCTTTAGATACAAACAGAATTTCATTTGAATCATTAGAAGAAACACAAAAAGAAATCGCAGTAAAATTATTTTTAGATAATGAAACTGGGGCATCACAGATAGTTCCAACTAACGTAATTGAAGAAACTACTCCCAATACGATAGATTTATATCGAGCCATTTTTGTTCCTAGATTTGAAGGACAAGAACCAAGAAGTCAGGCGGTAAGAAGAGGATTTGGTTATGACACCAACAAACCAAATTCTTATATTTTTGAATTCAATAGAACCAGTACTGCTGGTGATGTTGATGATAATTGGGACATTACATTTAATAAAAATGGATATCTGGACGGATTTGGAAATGAATTATTAGGAACAACTCAAAGATTGAATGTAACGAGTGGTGAAATATTAATACCAGATAACCGATACATTACTAGGATGTTTGAGGGAGAACAGGAACTCAATAACTTCGTTGACAAAAACTTCGGCGGCACAATTGATATACCAAATCTTTTCTTACGAACATTTTTCTTTGATGGTACTACAGTTGGTGCAAGAGTCGCCGATGACGATGTGTTAGAGTATTATATTGAGGTTGGTGCTTCGGGTGTTGTTCCCGGTTCTATAGAAGTATTGGGTGCTACCAGAATAGAATTGTCACCAGAATCTAATTTAGGAACACAAAGATATGGTCCAATTCAGCCAGGCGAACAACTAAATATACTTGGTCAGATGGATAGTAATGTTGGTAAAATAGATTTAACACATTATGCTATCTTAAAAGAAACTACTGAAAATGGTAATAGAGTTTCTTCACAATTGGACGCACAGATGACCACATTCAATTTAACGAGAGATGTTGGTAGTGGAGGTGATGGAGGTGGTGGAATAGATGGTGAGACTCTAACCCCAGAAGTAGAAGAAATTGATTTGAGTTTATTCGATACACAATTAATCACCTTAAACTTTAGTGATGTTACTTTACAAGATTTTGCTTATCTAAACAGTGACGGCATTCCTGTATCTCTTGGTAAATCTGATTGGCTAATCCTAAACGTAGGTAGTTCAGATTATAGTGGACCGCGTGGAACACAATTACTTACATACAGAATGAGAATTGATGAAAATGATATTAGTCCTCTCATTGATGGATATTTACAATTTAGAGAAGTAGAACATAACCCCGGTCAATCAAAACAATATGGTGAATGGAATTATGTTCCATCAAATTCCGGTGAATACGCAAGAAGAGTTTCCCAAGGACAGCCATTCGATGACCTATCAAGAACACTATTGAAGGCAGAAACAATTGCTAATGGCAATAGATATATATCTATAGGGTTAGTACCAAATAACGAAACATTTAGTGAGTATGAATTTAGAACCGTAGCTGCTACTAATCCCCAGACAATTAGACAACCGAATGATGGTTCATCGTTTGTGTTGATAAACGCAGATGGATATAGTAGTGATAGTGGTGAAGCAACCGGAAATGGAGCCTTCTAGATGTCATTTAGGAATAGTGAAGGACAGGACATATTACGTGGAGATGAAACTCTAATTGATAGGGAAGACCCCACCCGTGATACTTCGGGCGATTCCGGCCAAAGTTCTGGTTCTCCTATTGGTGGTCAAACTAATACCACACAAACTACTACTACTACTACTACTACTACTACACTAGAGCCAACAGAAGAACCTGTACTACAAACGACAGTATCTACTCAATTAACAATTCCATTTAATGTTTCTATTGAGGTTGAAGAACACGTAACTATTAATATGCGTAGTGTATTGCGAGATGTATTGTTGTCTAGGTTCGATCCAAAATTTGAATTATATTACGACGATATGCGAGTCGGCAAAACATTACTTAATCTTCGTGACGATAGACAAATTCCAATTTTAAATTGGAAACCACTACCTAATCGTATCACGCCTAATGGTGAAGCTGTTTATGATCCTGCTGATAACACTTCAATAAACGGCTATCCAGAAATTGCACTAAAGTTAGCAGAACCTCTAGACACCACACAATATCCATTAAACACAAGTGCATTTGTTTCTAGAGAAACATTAAGTAGTGTATTTGAAAAAATGCGATTCTTAACCATTGACGAATTCTTAATTCCACAACTTAGACCAGCGACTCAAGTTCCAATTGGAAAAAATTCTAGAGTAACCGCCACCCTCGAAGAATTAATTTCGGGAATAGCTGGTGCTACTGGTGTTGCTGATATAAGTGATAGTGATTATAAAAACTTTGTCACTAATGGAATTTTAGAAAATTTATATAACGAAAATTCTGGAATGGACATTAATGTAAACTATTCAAATTTTAATAATTTTGTTACATTTGGTTCTGCACAAAAAAGATTAGACGTATTTAAAGCTAAATTAGAACAAGTAGAACAATATATAATTGATGCTCCTGTGTTTATTGAAAGTTTAAATATATCCGCTTCTTCTGCCAATCAAGGTAATTACGAAACGGTATTTGGGAAGCTGGTTATTGATAGTAGTGGTAATGCTAGTTTAACTGGATCATCTAACGTATATAATATGATAACTAGTTCAGTAACACCTCCCACAGATTTTGTTAATACTAGTATTAATACATCTATAAAAGTTCAAGAACTTATTCGTAGCTTCGATGGATATGAAAAAGAACTATGGTTTAGAACCGGATTAGAATATAGTAGTTCAAATGACGAGTACTATTCACCAATCGAATATCAAAAAGATGATTACACCTATCCAAAAATATTAGGCATACCACTAGCAACCACACACACTTCCGCATCAAATTGGTACACATCAATGAGTGTGATTGCTTCTGACTATGACACTGATAATCCAAATATATTAAGTCAAAATGTTCCAACGTATATTAATGAAGATGAATTCTCTGGCGATTTTGTAAAATTTACTGAGATGATTGGTCATCATTTTGACAACGTGAAATCATATATTACAAATTTAGAAAACATATCCTCACGATATCCTAAAATTGATGAAGAAATTTCTGCGGACATGGCTAAAAAAGTTCTCGAATCATTTGGTGTTAGTGCACCAAGTATTAATAGTGTAGAAAAGTTAGTAAATTACGTAACGGGCAATAATACAAATGATCCTTATAAGGATATTGCTGGTGAATATTATAAACGATACTTACACGCTTTACCATTCTTACTAAGAACTAAAGGAACTAAGCAATCGGTCAATTCATTATTAAATGTTTTTGGAATAAATCCAGATTTGATCACGATCAGAGAAGGCATAGCGAATAGATATACTAGTTTAGAACCAAAAAAAGTAACAACCACTGAACAAGACTTTGCATTGTCCGTCCCAAGTGGTTCTTATTTAGTTGTTCCATTTAGTTCTAGTTTACGATCACCTCAAACTATACAAGCTAGATTTGCATTATTAGACGACAGAACACAGCCGGTGTTTAGACTTGATAATGACTATACAATTCAAGCAACATTCCACCCAGACGGACTAACAAACACCTATTATGCTAACACGGGTAGAATTGATCTCCTTTCTGGATCAACTGCCTTAGTCACTAGTAGTTATTTTGATTTGTTTGATGAAAATTTTGTATCATTACAGTTAAAATATAATGCTGGTGGTGCTATACTAGATGTTAGAAAAATAGAAAATGAAGATACAACCTTTACGCAATCATTACAAGAAACTCAAATGAGTATGAGCGCTGATTGGTCAGGGTTAGATGAATTATATATTGGTATCCCGGCCGCTTCTTCAAGTGATGCTGCTGATTATAGTAATATATCCATTGATGAATTTAGAATGTTTGGTGATCAAATCACTGAAACTAAATTTATTGAATTTGCAGAAAATCCAGGCATATATGCTGGTAATACTTATACTTCTTCTCTTGAAGATTTATATGTTAGATTGTCATTTAACTTACCAACAGATGTCACTAGTGATGGATATATACCAAATACCTCTCCATATGTAAGCAAATCTGCTGCATTAGATTTGACCAACATAAGTGGTAGTAATTTCCCAGTAGGCACATCCCCACTATACAATACGACAAGATATATTAGAACTGTGATTCAACAATCATATGATGCTAGTGCTACTTCGAACACTACCGACATGATTAGAATTGCTCCAGATTCACCAACAACCATGTCATTGAGTAGTAAAGACACAACTGTTGCTATTTACGAAAAATTCTTATCCAGTAGTGTAGCTACAAATGATATTGACGTTTCTATATCACCGATTGATGGAATTGATAGAGAGATCATACGTTCATTTGGTAATGTTAATATTGGTCAATACTTAGGCGACCCACAAGATACGAATAAGGACAGTTACTCAGGATTAAATGACTTAGAAGAGGTATTTATTCGTGAACTAGCACCAACTATTGATCATAATGCATTTATTAGATTCTTTGATAAGTTTTTAAAATTATTCTACGACTCAATAGAAGAATTTTTACCTGCTAGATCACGAGTTAGAAAAGGAATTGTCATTAGACCAAATATTTTAAATAGAACAAAGGTCAATAATAGAGAAAATATTAAATTTAGTGGTGAAACTTCCCGTCGCTCGTTAGATTTTGAAAGTGATGCTGTATATTCTTTCGATGTTAATGTAAGTACACTTAGGGGAGATCCAGATCAGATATTGTCAACTGAAGTATATGGATTGTTTAATAACAATGATTCGAGTTATAGTATAAACAACTTTGGCGCAGAAGTTAATGCTACTGATTTATTATCAATGACAGGTAGCTATGATTATTATGAAGGAACTACTAGATTAACCAATCATGAAGAATTTGTGTTTGGTGACATGATTGGAAACACAAGTTCGTTTGGTGCTTT
>Ga0222718_10000449_pt1 | contig 42287 bp, 35 predicted proteins | sample C33_27DmetaG_FD_165045 | JGI IMG/M metagenome (GOLD analysis project Ga0222718, IMG submission 165045) | Estuarine water microbial communities from San Francisco Bay, California, United States - C33_27D | ecosystem: Environmental > Aquatic > Marine > Unclassified | place: USA: California...
TTCCAAAATCGATCATGAATTGGATCACCATTTCTTCCTTTTTAGAAGGCCTTGGTATGGCATTAAGGAGTTCGAAATTTTTCCAAATACATTTCGGCTGAATATCTTGTAAGGTCATAATATTATGTTTTTCGGCACAAATTTAATCAATCAATTCCGTCAATCCCAATGTTTGGTTACATTTGAAGGATGCGGCCTAGAATCAAAATCATCTTTATCCTGTGCGCCCTACCCTTTCTCTGGCTTGTAGGTTATATGAAGGCCCATTCGGCTTGGACGGAAAGTTATTTTAGCCGAGGCCTATACCCGTATATCAGTAAAGTTCAAAACTTCCTGTTCAATTGGACACAATGGTCTTTGGGTGATTTGGCGTATCTCTTTCTATTAGCCTATGTAGTGTATTGGATTATTTTTAAAATGAGATATGTTAGGCTAAAAGAATGGCTTCTCAATTTGGGCGTCAGCGTTTTCCTAATTTACTTTTTCTTCCATTTTATCTGGGGGTTCAACTATTATCGCGAGCCAATTGCCATGCAGATGAAGCTTGGCGATTCATGTCAAGTCGATGATTTGATCAAAGTGACAAATCATTTGGCTTCAGCCACTAATACCGTTCATCTGCGCATCACAAAAAATGACAGTGTTGCTGTGAAGCATACCTTAAGTATTGCTGAACTCGCAGATAGTCTTAAACCAGGTTTTATTTTTATGAATGCCCAATTCAATACTGGGTCTCTTGGAACTAAAAAGGCCAAAGCCTCGCTTTTAAGTCAACCGCTCTCTTACATGGGTTTTAGCGGTTACCTCAATCCTTTTACCCTTGAAGCTCAAGTAAACGATTTGGTTCCATCTTATTCTATAGCTGCTACCATAGCTCACGAGCAAGCCCATCAATTAGGATTCGCAGCCGAAAATGAAGCCAATTTCATCGGTGCTTTGGCTTGCTATTATTCTGATGACTCGTATGTCAGGTATAGTGGACTCGTCATGGCGCTCAGAATTTGTTTGAACGAACTCTTCAAACTGAACCCAGATGAGTACACTAACATACTGAGACAACTCAACTATGGTGTTCTACTAAATTTCGAGGAATCAAGACAATTTTGGATTGGATACAACAATCCTTTTGAGAAATACTTCAAAAAGGGATATAACCAATATTTGAAATCCAACGCGCAAAAAAAAGGACTTGAAAGTTATAATGAGGCCGTTGTTTTAATTGTCAATTTTTTTAAAACCGAGCTTAATTGATAAAAAAATTATTACATTCACGCTTTACAAAAATTAATTCTTTAATCATTCAACATAATTTTCACATGAAAAATAACTTTTTGATTCTTATTTGTGCGCTTTTTGTAGGTCTTAACCTACATGCACAAATTGACTATTTTCCAAAAAACGACGGAGTCGTTGCGGTGAATTCAAATTATACCGCGCTAACTAATGCTAAAATTTACATCAATGCTACTACAGTAATCGACAATGGTACATTGCTTTTCAAAAATGGTGAAATTGTCGGGGTTGGCGCAAAAATTGGCATCCCAGCCAATACAGTTGTTGTTGACGCTAACGGGAAAACCATCTATCCATCTTTTGTCGATGCGTATTCTAACTTTGGAGTGCAAACACCCGAACGACCAAGAGGCGGAGGAAGAACTGCCGTTTATGAAGCCACTAGAGAAGGTTACTATTGGAACGATCACATTCGCGCTGAACAGGATGCCGTGAACTATTTCAAATTCGACACTAAAGCTGCCGAGAATTATCGGCAAGCGGGATTCGGAGCAGTCAATACTCATATGGCCGATGGGGTTGTGCGCGGCACAGGAACATTAGTTGCTTTAACGCCAGAAGGCAGTGATGCCCAGCGTATTTTAGTTTCAAAATCTGGACAATACTTATCCACTTCCAAAAGTGTTCAGTCTCCACAGTCTTACCCTAGTTCTATTATGGGTACCCTCTCTTTACTTGAACAAATGTATATCGATGCCGATTGGTACGCCAAAGGAAATGTGACGACAACTGATCTGTCTTTAGAAGCGTTGAATCGCAATAAAGGGCAGTTTCAAATCATGGTATCTGCAGATCGATTTAATGCCTTAAGAACAGATAAGGTTGGAGACAAATTTGGTGTTCAATATGTTTTTGTTGGCAGTGGCGACGAATACGAGCGTCTCAATGAGGTGAAAGCGACCAACGGAACGTTTATCCTTCCCATCAATTTTCCAAAACCTTATGATGTCGAGGATGTTTTCACAGCTCAGGCTTTAGAACTTTCAACCTTAAGAAAGTGGAATCAAAGTCCTGCAAACCCTAAAATGCTTCGTGAAGCGGGAGTTCCTTTTGCTATCACAATGAATGGCCATAAGTCAGCTAAAGATTTCTTTCAGCATTTGCGACAGGCTGTGGCCTATGGTCTGGATAAAGAATCCGCCTTAGCAGCACTGACTCAGGTGCCAGCGAATATTTTGGGACAGTCCTCCAAACTAGGTAATTTGAAAGCGGGAGCATATGCGAATTTTATCGTAACCTCAGGGGATATTTTTGACGACAAAACCGTTATCCATGAAAATTGGGTTCGAGGGCAAAGAGATGTTCTCAATGCGATGGACACCGTTGACGCAAGAGGCAGTTATATCATTTCAACTTCCAAGGGTGATTTTACCCTTGAATTGGGCGGCTCTTTAGAAAAAATGAAGTCTACAGTTAAATTCGGAGACAACGAATTGAAATCCTCACTTTCTATGAGTGGCGATTGGGCAACCCTGACTTTCTCAAGCCAAGATAGCACAGCTTTAGGCGTAAACAGATTGTCAGCCAAAGTTCTAAATGCCAATACGCTGCGTGGCCAAGTCGCTTTTGTCGACGGTGATGTAGAAAGATTTGAAAGCTCCAAAACAGACCCAGAATCCAAAGAAAAGAAAGACAAAGGAGTCAAGCCAGAGGAAACTCCTGTGGTAGTTCCTGTAACCTATCCAAATATGGCATTTGGATTTGACAAACTCCCCGGGCAAGAAACCACTCTGTTTAAAAATGCAACTGTTTGGACCAATGAAGCCGAAGGTATTTTGACAGGAACTGACGTTTTAGTAAAAAACGGAAAAATCGTTAAAATAGGTCAAAACCTTTCAGCATCTGGAGCCAAGATAGTGGACGCTAGTGGCAAGCATCTGACCGCCGGTGTTATCGATGAGCACTCGCACATTGCTGCATCTAGTATTAATGAAGGGGGACATAATTCCTCAGCAGAGGTTTCTATAGGAGACGTGGTTGTTGATAACGACATTAATATTTATCGCAATCTTGCTGGAGGTGTCACATCCATTCAAATTCTGCATGGATCTGCCAATCCAATTGGTGGTCAATCGGCCATCATTAAGTTGAAATGGGGAGCACCAGCCCATGAGTTACTCAATCCTAATGCCAAACCTTTTATTAAGTTCGCCTTAGGTGAAAACGTCAAACAATCTAATTGGGGTAGCTTTAGTCGTTTCCCCCAAACGAGAATGGGTGTTGAGCAAGTTTATGTCGATTACTTCACAAGAGCAAAGGCCTATGACGCCATGAAGAAAAGCGGCAAACCCTACCGCAAGGATTTGGAAATGGAAGTTTTAGCTCAAATCATCAATTCGGAGAGATTTATTAGCTGTCACTCCTATGTTCAAAGTGAGATCAATATGTTGATGAAGGTAGCTGATCAATTTGATTTCAATATTAACACCTTTACGCATATTCTAGAAGGCTATAAGGTAGCTGACAAAATGCTTGAGCACGGGGTTGGCGCTTCAACCTTTAGCGATTGGTGGGCTTACAAGTTCGAGGTTAATGATGCCATACCATACAACGCAGCAATCATGCATGACGTTGGTGTTGTTACTGCCATAAATAGTGACGATGCTGAAATGTCGAGAAGACTTAACCAAGAAGCGGCTAAAACCATGAAATACGGCGGTGTCAATGAAGAGGATGCTTGGAAAATGGTGACACTCAATCCAGCTAAATTACTTCAAATAGACGATCGCGTTGGTAGCGTCAAAGTTGGTAAAGATGCCGATTTGGTGCTTTGGAATGGCAACCCACTTTCGGTTTACAGCAAAGCTGAAAAAACTATGATTGAAGGCGTTGTATATTTTGATATTGAACGCGATGCTGCGCAACGCAAAGTTATTGCCGAAGAACGCACTGCACTCATCAATATGATGTTAAAAGAAAAAAACAAGGGCATGGCCACTCAGCCCGTGCGCAAAAAGGAACAAGAACTCCTTCATTGTGATTCACTATAAAACAAACTGACATATGACATTTTTTAAATCTATTCTAATTCCGTTCCTAATCGTAGGAGCGATGGCACAAGCCCAGCAAACTCCTGGTGATGTGCAAACTAATGCCATTGCCATTGTGGGTGCTACAGCTCATATTGGCAATGGTCAAGTGATTGATAATGCTATCCTTGTCTTTGATAACGGAAAACTGGTTACTGTATCTGAGCGCAGCTCCTTTAACGGTAGCTTGGAAGGCAAAACAGTTATAGAAGCTTCAGGCAAGCATGTTTACCCAGGTTTTATAGCAGCTAATAGCACTCTAGGTCTTGTTGAAGTGGATGCTGTTCGCGCCAGTGACGACCAGGCAGAATTGGGACAATTGCTGCCTCATATCCGCAGCTTAATAGCCTATAACGCAGAATCAAAAGTCGTAGAGTCTATGAGGCCAAACGGTGTTTTACTGGCTCAAACTACCCCTCAAGGCGGTCGTGTTTCGGGAACTTCTTCGGTCGTTCAACTAGACGCTTGGAATTGGGAGGATGCTGCCGTAAGAGCCGATGACGGCATACATTTGAATTGGCCCAGAACCTTGAGTTATAACAGAAATTGGGCTACACGAACTTGGTCGCTCGAAGCCAATAAAGATTACGACAAAGAAGTCCGGGGAATTGAGGAATTTTTTGATGAATGCAAGGCCTATTTAGAAGGAAATAGAAATCCGACTAATCTACCATACCAAGCCATGGAAAACTTAATGAAAGGCTATCAGAATCTCTATGTTCATGTCGGCGATGAAAAAGGCATTACTGATGCCGTCGGTTTCTCGAAAAAATATCAATTGAAACTGGTTTTAGTTGGGGCTGAAGAGGCCTATAAAGTAGCTGACCTGCTCAAGAGCGAGAGTGTTGGCGTACTGTTAAGTAATACGCACAGATTACCGAGATCGCAAGATCACGACTATGACATGCCCTACAAACTACCGAAATTATTGTCAGATGCGGGTGTACTTGTTGGACTTAATACTGGTGGAAAAGCTAATTTTCAAAGTAGAAATTTACCCTTTTTTGCTGGTCAAGCCGTCGGACAAGGATTGGACAGAGAAGTTGCTTTAAGTATGATTACAGCCAACACAGCTAAAATCCTGGGTATTGATGATAATTACGGAACGCTGGAAGTAGGTAAAAGTGCTACTTTATTTATTAGTGAGGGTGATGCCCTGGAGATGATGGGGAACAGATTGACTAAAGCTTATATCGATGGTCGTGAGGTCAGTTTAGAAAGTCATCAAACTGAGTTATGGCAGCGCTACAAAAAGAAATACGAGTCCAACTAGATCAAAAAGTAGTATCTTTCGACCTTAGCTCATAGGCTGATTAGAAAGAAATGAACAAGCATATTTCAAGTCAAAGCAACCCGCTAGTAAAGCAAATACTTCAATTAAAATTGAAGTCAAAATTGCGAAAGACTAGTGGGTTGTTTGTTGTAGAAGGTCGACGTGAAGTTCAGTTGGCAATTGATGGTGGGTGCAAAATTGAGACGCTTCTCTTTTCAGATAAGCTTTCCCTCGAGAGTCTGCCAATAGGTCCAAATGAATATATTTCCGTTTCTGAGGCAGTCTATGACAAGCTGGCACATAGAGGCACTACAGAAGGGATGATAGCCCTAGTTCAAATGCCAAAGCACGAGTTGAGCCATTTAAAGATGGCATCCTCTACTCCTTTGATTTTAATTGCTGAAGCCCCAGAAAAACCAGGCAATATTGGCGCCTTATTTCGCACGGCAGATGCAGCCAAATTAGATGCTGTATTAATTGCTAATCCAAAAACAGATCTATATAACCCCAATATTATCAGGTCATCAGTAGGTGGGATATTTACTGTCCCAGTAGCCACTGGTTCGACTGAAGAGATCATAAATTGGCTTAAGACGAAACACATATCAATCTATGCGGCGGCCTTAGAGCAAGCCGAATCATATCAACAAATAGATTTCACCGCTCCCACCGCCATTGTTGTAGGCACTGAAGATCAAGGATTGAGTCAGCTTTGGCTTGAATCTGCTCAAAAAGTTATCAAAATCCCCATGTCAGGCCAAATAGATTCATTGAATGTTTCTGTTTCAGCTGCTATTCTGATCTTTGAAGCAAAACGACAGAGAGGTTTTTGATTTATTTTATATTCAGCCTTGCATTTCAAGCACAATGTATTAATTTTAGACATGGCTTCAACCGATGTTTTAGCGGAAAATAGGGCAATCAAAATTGCCTATAAAGAGTTGCTTAGGGTAAGCTACCGTTCCTTGTCAAGGGATGATAAAAAACTTATTAGAAAAGCATTTGACATTGCTGTGGCCGCTCATAATGAACAAAGGCGTCAATCTGGAGAAGCGTACATCTTTCATCCTATCGCTGTTGCTCGAATTGTGGCCTCTGAAATAGGTCTTGATACCACCTCAATAGCCGCTGCCCTCCTCCATGATGTGGTTGAGGATAATCCAGATTACACTCACGAAATGATTGAGGCCGCTTGTGGCACAGATGTCGCTAAAATTGTCAAAGGATTGACCAAAATCGGTAAAATCAAAGCAGAGAGTCATGTGTCGCTCCAAGCAGAGAATTTCAGAAAGATGCTTTTGACCATCAATGAGGATGTGCGAGTAATAATTATTAAGATCGCCGATCGTTTGCACAATATGCAGACCATGAAAGATATCAAGCGTGAGAAACAAATAAAAATCGCCTCTGAAACTTTATACATCTATGCTCCTCTGGCCCATAGGATTGGTTTGTATAATATCAAAACCGAACTTGAAAACTTGGGTTTGAAATATACGGAGCCAGAAACTTACGACATGATAGAGGCAAAAATCGAAGAAAGCAAGGACGAGCAAGAACAATATATTTCAGTCTTTAGTGAGGTGCTAAAAAAGTCATTAGAAGAGGGAAAAATAGACTGTATTATCAAAGGACGACCCAAATCCATTTATTCTATCAGAAATAAAATGCGCAAACAGAATGTATCCTACGAAGAGGTATACGATAAATTCGCGATGCGCATTATCTACAAGTCCAACGAAAAAAATGAAAAATTTTTGGCGTGGAAAATCTACTCATTGGTAACTGACCAATACACACCCAATCCGACCAGAATGAGAGACTGGATCTCTGCGCCCAAGTCTACAGGCTACGAAGCCGTGCACGTCACCGTGATGGGACCAAAAGGCAAATGGGTAGAAGTGCAAATCAGAAGTGAGAGAATGAACGAACTGGCCGAAAAAGGCTTTGCCGCCCATTATAAGTATAAAAACAACGGCGAACAAGACAACCTAGATGTCTGGGTAAATAAACTTCAGGATGCCATTGAAAATAATGAAATCAATGCGGTAGATTTTGTCGAAGAATTCAAATTCAATTTATACGCACGAGAAATTTTCGTATTTACACCAAACGGTGAATTAAAATCTTTACCTAAGGGTGCCTCGGCTCTTGATTTTGCCTATTCTATTCATACAGAAGTTGGCATGCACACCAGAGGCATCAAAGTAAATGGTCAACTTAAACCACTTGACCATCAGCTTTCGAGCGGAGATACCGTCGAAGTGATTACTTCAGCCAATGCCAAGCCATCACAAAACTGGCTCGATTATACCATAACAGCGCGAGCCAGAACGAAAATAAAAACTGCCTTGAAGGAAGAAACCAAGGCTATTGCAGAGGACGGCAAAGAAATTCTAAGACGAAAGCTAAAACAGCTGAAAATTCCTTTGAATGAAAAGGAAACTAATGCGATGGTTAATTTTTTCAAACTAAAAACCAGTTTAGATTTATTTTTTCGTGTTGGATCAGGGTCTATAGACAGTAAAATGATCAAAGCTTATTCAGCCTCGCGTAGCAATATGCTGATGAGCTTCCTCAAACGAAGCATTCGAAAGAATAAACCCTCTCAGGAACACAATCCAAACGAGTCAAAGCCAAATTATGATTTATTAGTTTTTGGTAATGACCGTGAACATTTGGAATACAAATTAGCGCCCTGTTGTAATCCAATCCCTGGCGATAAAGTTTTTGGGTTTTTAACCATTAACGATGGCATCAAGATTCACAAATACGATTGCCCAAACGCACTGAGCATGCAAGCCAATTTTGCCTACCGCGTTATCAAAGCGCAGTGGATCGATTCCAATCAACCAGAATTTAATGTTGTACTTAAATTATCAGGTCTAGATCATATCGGATTGGTAAACGAAGTTACCAAGGTCATTTCTAGCACTATGAACGTAAATATTAATTCTTTGAGCTTTGAGACCAAAGGTGGGGTATTTAATGGAACCTTATCACTTTCTGTGAAAAACAGTAATTATGTCACCAAACTGGTCAACCATTTGAAAAACATGAATGGTATAGATAAAGTTGTCCGAGTTTAACTAACTTTGCCATTCGACAATGAGTATAAAATCAGGTATAAAACAGCAGGAAATTGTCAAGGAAGTTTTCACAGCTTTTCTTGAGTCAAATGGGCACCGAAAAACGCCGGAGCGTTATGCTATTCTCCAGGAAATTTACGATCAAGAAACACACTTTGATATCGAGGCTCTGTATATGACCATGAAAGAAAAAAACTATCGTGTGTCGAGAGCCACCCTCTACAATACTATTGAACTACTGCAGCAATGTGCCCTTGTGCGCAAGCATCAATTTGGAGGTAATCAATCTCAATACGAAAAATCCTATTTCGACAAGCAGCACGATCATGTCATATTGAGCGACACTGGAGAAGTCATTGAGTTTTGTGATCCGCGTATTCAAAGTATTAAGCAAACCATCGAAGAACTATTCGACATCAGCATTCATAAGCATTGTCTCTATTTTTACGGAACTAAAAACAATAAGAAATAAACCCAATATGGCAGTAGATTTACTTCTTGGATTACAGTGGGGTGACGAAGGCAAAGGAAAAATTGTCGATGTCCTCACCGCAAAATACAACATCATCGCGCGTTTTCAAGGTGGTCCTAATGCAGGTCATACCTTGGTTTTTAATGGGCGTAAACACGTGCTGCATACCATACCCTCAGGAATATTTCATTCGGAAGCCATGAATGTTGTTGGCAACGGAGTTGTAATTGATCCCGTAATCTTCAAAAAAGAACTGGACAAACTGAGTGAAGAAGGCATAAACTACCGAAAAAATTTACTCGTTTCGAGAAAGGCTCACTTAATAATGCCAACCCACCGTCTATTGGATGCCGCCAGTGAGGCCTCAAAAGGGAAAGCGAAAATCGGATCTACTCTTAAGGGAATTGGCCCCACCTATATGGATAAAACTGGCCGTAACGGTATACGCGTGGGTGACATCGAATCTCCTGATTGGAAGGAAAAATACCGCCGATTAGCCGAAAAACATTGCACGCTTATCAAGTTTCATCAATCCGATATTGAATATGATTTAGATGCCTTAGAGACTGATTTTTTCGAGGCTATCGACACCTTAAAAACACTTCAGTTTATCGATTCCGAAGAGTTTTTACATCAGGCCATAAAAAACTCTCAGCCCATCTTAGCAGAAGGAGCGCAGGGTTCACTGCTTGATATCGACTTTGGCACCTATCCCTTTGTAACCTCCTCCACTACTACTGCAGCAGGTGCTTGTACTGGACTGGGGATTGCCCCAAAAGCCATCGGTGAGGTCTTTGGAATTTTCAAAGCTTATACAACACGGGTTGGTTCGGGACCATTCCCTACGGAGTTATTTGACGATAATGGAGCTGCCATGTCAAAAGTTGGTCAAGAGTTTGGAGCTACAACTGGCCGTCCCAGACGCTGTGGTTGGTTGGATTTAGTTGCATTAAAGTATAGTTGTCAGATTAATGGTGTGACACAACTCATGATGATGAAAGCGGACGTATTGTCGGGCTTTGACACCATAGAAATTTGCACGACCTATGAACACAAAGGCGAAGAAATTAGTCATTTTCCATTTGACATTGCCCCAGAATTTGTGAAGCCCATATATAAGAAATTTAAGGGTTGGGAAGAAGACTTGACCGGGATGACAACCATGAACGATCTGCCTCAAGAGTTGTTGGCCTATATCGATTTTATTGAAAAGGAACTAGATATTCCTATCACGATTGTATCCGTTGGACCAGACCGCAAACAAACTATTTTTAGATAAGACGCTCCGAAGTTAAAATGGAATGGATTTATACCGTTAAAGTGGTTCCAAACGCCAAGCTGACCAAGTTGGTAGCTAACGAACAATTGCTCAAGGTGTGGGTCAATGCCCCTGCCATAGACGACAAAGCCAACAAAGCGGTAATTGAAATTTTGGCCAAGCATTTCCAAATACAGAAAAAAAGTATTGAAATTCTAAAAGGTCATCAAAATAAAAACAAATTGGTTCGGGTTCATGCGCACTGATTCCGCTTCATAATTCAACATTCTATGGAAACTAAAGACTGCAATGGAACCCCGCTCCAAGACGGAGACAGCGTTAAAACGACCAAAGATCTCAAGGTAAAAGGCGCAGGGATGACCATCAAAAGAGGTACTGTTGTCAAAGGGATTCGATTACCGAGAATAGCGATGAAATTGACTGTCGGGTTCAAAAAATAAAAATTGTACTGCGAACCGAGTTTGTACAGAAAAAGTAAATCGTAACGATAAGGAAAATAGGCTAAAAATTATCCTTAATTTTACCAAAAACAAATCCGTGGGTTTATTGCGATATGTCGTTGTTTTTGCCTTGTGCTGTGCTGGTCTTGGCCATGCTCAAGAGCGGCAACAAATCACCATTGATTACGCGCCTTCCCTAGAAAAGGACGCGTCAAAATTTCCTGGAGGGACCATTCTCACCCGCGATAAAAGTGATCAAGTCAGAATATCGCATAACGGGGTATTGATGTGGTGTGATCAAGCCATTCACTATGCCAAAGACAATTATATTGAAGCCTATGGCAATGTGCTGATTCGGCAAGGCGACACTCTGGAAATGCGCTCAGATTTTGTAGATTACAGTGGGAAAACAGAATTAGCTATTGCTAGCGGAGGTGTTATTTTAAAAGACCCTTCATCAACAATATTTACTGAAAAATTATATTTCGACCGGCGTGTTCAAGAGGCTTTTTACAAAGATAATGGACGTGTAGAACAAGATACAACCGGAACTATTACAAGCAGAATTGGGCGTTATTATATGAACGCTAAAAAATATCAATTTGTTGATTCTGTTCATTTGGTCAATGACAAATACGTCATCGATTCCCAACAATTAGATTTCTATGCTGAGAGCAGTCATGCCTATCTCTTTGGGCCAAGTACTATCCAAAGTAAGGACAGTCGGGTGTATTGCGAACGCGGCTATTATGATACCAAAAGGGATGTAGGCTATTTTTTAAAAGATGCCAAGCTATTTTATAATAACTCAATTGTAAAAGGCGATAGCCTTTACTTTGATCGCAGTAGGAACTACGCCTCTGCTGTCAACAACATACAGGTCACTGACACCCTAAATAATACAGTGGTAAGAGGTCATTTTGCTGAAATATTCCGAGCACAGGATTCGATGTATATCACCAAAAGAGCGGTCGCGATTGGAGTTCAGGAAAATGATTCCATTTACATTCACAGTGATACCATCAAGGTTGTTGGACCAGAGGACAAACGCATCACTAAAGCGTATTACAACGCCAAAATTTATAAATCGAATCTTGCTGGCAAAGCGGATTCTATACATACCAATCAGGCAAGCGGCCTGACCAAGTTAATCAATCTCCAAAGGTTTTCAGGAGCTGAAGCCTTCGGTAAAAAAAAGGATCCTATCCTTTGGCACTTAGACAATCAAATGACTGGTGACACAATTATTTTGAAAGCCAACCCTAAGACTGAAACCCTAGACAGTCTTAGAGTTTTTAACAATGCCTTTGTGGTATCGAAAGATACCATAGGATTAGGTTTTAATCAAATTAAGGGCAAAACCTTAATCGGGTTGTTTAGCGACAATGCCCTATACCAAGTTGATGTGATCAAAAATGCTGAATCCATATATTTTATGAGGAATGAGGTCAATGAACTCATTGGAATTGACGTATCTAAATCGGGAAAAATTGTGATGCTCTTTGAAGACAATACCGTCGAAGAACTCATTAAATACATTCAGATTGGCGGAAAGTCATATCCCGAAGCAGATCTTGAAGAAAGAGATCGGATTTTAAGAGGCTTTGTCTGGCGAGATGACGAAAGACCGCAAAGTGTCGAAGACTTATTCAAAGACGACCCGCCTCTTGAACTGCCAGTTATTAAAGGTCTGTCACCCTATATTCCTCAGACTGAATTTTTTGACGAAGCCCGTCTTAAGGCGATCGAAACGGCTACTCCAAATGAGATCAAAGAGCGCGAAAAGGACAAGTCAACGAACCTACCGAAAAAGAAGCCGGTTCCCAAAAAACTCATGGACGAACTGCGGAAAAAAAAGGGCAAACCAATAAAAGATGAGGATGAAGACTTCTGACTTCTTTCAGTATCAGGCACAGACCACCCCGCATCCCTATACACTCAAAGTTCAAAAAGCCAAGGGTTGTTATATTTATGACGACCGAGGGGAAAAGTATTTGGACCTGGTAGCTGGAGTTTCGGCTTGTAGCTTAGGTCATCGACACCCGGCAGTTACTAGAGCCATCAAAAAGCAACTGGGAAAGTACCTTCATGTTATGGTCTATGGGGAGTATCTGCAATCGGCGCCTATCGGATTATGCAAACTGCTCGCTGAGTCGCTACCCCATCCTTTGGAAAGCACTTATTTGACCAATTCGGGCACTGAAGCTATTGACGGGGCTATGAAATTGGCGCGTCGTGCGACAGGTCGTACAGAAATAATTGCAATGCATCAAGCGTATCACGGTAATACCTATGGTGCCTTGAGTATTATGGGCTATGAATCGCGAAAAAAACCATTTGAACCCCTGCTCCCCGACATCAGTTTTATTCATTTTAACAGTCGAGAAGACTTATCCCAAATTACCACAAATACCGCAGCAGTTGTAGCAGAAACCATTCAAGGTGGTGCAGGATTTATATTACCCGACTTAGGATATTTAGAAGCTTTACGCGCCAGATGCACAGAAGTTGGTGCACTACTGATACTGGATGAAATCCAGCCAGGCATGGGCCGAACTGGACAATTATTTGGCTTCGAGCACTACAATTGTATCCCAGATATTTTAGTCATGGGAAAAGGTTTGGGTGGCGGCATGCCCATTGGGGCTTTTACAGCCTCCAAAGAAATCATGTATAGTTTGGCTGACAATCCAAAATTGGGGCATATTACAACTTTTGGCGGGCATCCCATTATAGCTGCCGCAGCACTGGCAACGCTCCAGGTTCTGAAAAAAAGTCATCTCATTCGAGATACATTATCTAAAGAACAAATGATTCGGGCACAATTGAAGCATCGGCTCATTAGTGAAATTAGAGGTAAAGGATTAATGCTAGCAGCCATTTTGCCTTCGGAAGAGGCTGTTCAGTGGGTCATCAAGGATTGTCTCGAACGCGGTTTGATTTTATTCGGATTACTATATGAATCAAAGGCTTTGAGAATAACGCCACCTTTGACCATTAGTTCAAAACAGATCCGCAAAGGTTGTGAAACGATATTGGCCTCCTTAAATGCTTATGTCGCGAAATCGTAAAGTGTTAATTACTTTGTTAAAAAACTCTGGCCAAACGGACATTTTATAAGGGGTCATCGTTTATATTCGTTAAAAACAAAGTTAATGGAATCGAACATGTTTGAGGAATACGAGCAGTGCCTCACACGATTTGAGTCGATGATAAAAACCAATAGGGTGTTCTTCTTTGACGCCCTTGAGTTTGAGGCCATTGTCCAGCATTATATTGATTCTGGAAAAATTGCTTTAGCCAAAAAAGCATTGAAACTTGGACTCGAACAGCACCCAAATGTCATGTGTTTGAGTCTCTTGAAAGTAGAGATATTTATTTTCGAGGATCAACTAGATCAGGCGGAGGAACTATTGAACGTTTTGGAACGGATAGAGCCGTCAAATGAGGAAGTTTACATTCATAGAGCGTCTCTTTATTCCAAAAAAGAAAACCACCTTACAGCCATTGAAATGTACCTCAAAGTACTTGACCTTACTGACGATCCCGGAGAAATACTCGCCTTTATCGGGATGGAGTATTTGTTTTTAGAAGATTATAATAATGCCAAGTCCTTTTTTATAGATTGTTTAAAAGAGGACCCCACAGACTATTCGGCATTATATAACCTTATTTACTGTTTTGACTTCTTAACTCAGCACGATGAAGCCATTCTTTATTTGAATGGATATCTGGAAAACAACCCTTATAGCGAAGTAGCTTGGCAACAACTGGGTAAGCAGTATTACGCCATCAAGGCCTATGAAAAAGCATTATCGGCCTATGATTTTGCTACTATTTCAGACGACAGTTTTGTTGGTGCCTACTTGGAAAAAGGTAAAGTTTTGGAACGTTTAAAGCGTTACAATGAAGCCATTGAGAATTATCAACTTACCCTCGTCTTGGATGACCCAACAGCCTATGCCCTGCTGCGCATTGGCCATTGTTATGAGCTATTGGGTGCTACTGAAATGGCCTTACAATTTTATCGAAAAACAATTAAGGAAGACCCTATTTTAGAAAAAGGGTGGTTGGCACTGGCTAATTTTTTCTATCGTCAAAACGAATTAGATGAAGCCATATCGACGATAAATAAGGCACTAAATGTAGATCAAGAAAACATTGAATTTTGGAAAGTTTTTGCCAAAATTCAAAAAAAATTAAAACATTTTGAACAGGTTGAGGAAGCCTATAAACAAATGATTGAATTGGGTCTTTGCGACCTTGATATATGGCTTGAAAGAAGTGATAACCTGATAAAAATGAACCAGTCCGATTTAGCGCTTGTCAATTTAAAACAGGCGGCCGTTTTTCATATTGACGAGGCAGAAGTATACTTTCGAATAGCAGGGATTTTAATTGAACAACTCAAAACCGAAGAAGGCTTGACTTATCTAAAACGGGCTTATGAACAAAATGCTGACTACGACTTTATCCTTGAAGACCTATTTCCTTCAGTTCTCTTGAAACCTTCTATAATAAGTTTTATAGAGACCTTTAAAAGCGCTTAGAAGTAATTTTAATTAGTTTTACGCCTAGCATAACAGATGAAACGCACGATTAAATCTTATGGTTTTCTTGCCTTAAAGGGTCTATTAATGGGAGCTGCAGAAGCGGTGCCCGGGGTCTCTGGCGGAACCATTGCTTTTGTCACGGGTATCTACGAGGAGTTGATTATCAGTATTACAAAAATCAAATGGAGCCTTCTTAAAACACTCAAAAACAAAGGAGTCCAAGCGACTTGGCAAGAAATCAATGGATCTTTTTTTCTTGCACTTCTAGCTGGAATGTCTGTTAGTTTTGTAACCGTTCTCAAAACAGCCAAATGGCTTCTCGCCAATCACCCCATCCTGATATGGTCCTTTTTTTTTGGGCTGATTTTGGGAAGCACCTTTTTAGTTGGTAGGTCCTTAAAAAAATGGCGTCTTAGTTCAATCATTACCCTGCTCTTTGGAATTTGTTTGGCTTTTATTTTGACTAATCTCCCAGCAGGAAGTCAAGATTTGCCGGAGTGGTTTTTGTTCGTTGCTGGCGCTATTGCTATTTGCGCTATGATTTTGCCTGGAATTTCTGGAGCATACCTTTTGGTACTGATGGGCGCCTATGACGAATTAGGACAGGCTGTAGAGGATTTAGATTTCAAAAAAATTCTATTATTTGGTGCAGGGATTATTGTTGGGATTTTAAGTTTTAGCCGCTTGCTAAAGTGGCTGTTCACTCACTACAGGACTTTCGTATTAGCTCTATTGACAGGGTTCATTTTTGGTTCCTTATATAAAATTTGGCCATGGAAAATTCCATCCATCAATTCGAGTTGGGTTACCGATCAAGCCGTTTGGCCATCCTCATATCCAGCTGAAGCTCATGGCCTCGAAGCACTATTTTGGATGATTATTGGATTAGGTATTATTATTGCTTTAGATAAGGTTCAAACAGAAAATCTTTAAAACTGTGAAAACCTACAAACGCCAAATATCAGACTATATTTTATTACTTCTCAAAGGTATTGCCATGGGAGCCGCAAACAAGGTTCCTGGGGTATCTGGAGGGGTTGTGGCCTTAGTCGGAGGGTTTTACGAGGAATTCATTTACACATTACAAAAGTTCAATCGGAAATTAGTTTTATTACTATTATCTGGACAACTCAAAATGGCTTATCAGTATGTCAACGGGAGTTTTTTAGCCGTTTTGCTCTCAGGTTTCATTATCAGCTATTTCAGTGTTTCAAAACTTTTAGATTTACTCATTGTCCACTACGAGCGATTTGTCTGGAGCGCCTTTTTTGGCATGATCATCGGTTCAATTTATGCGGTAAAAAAAGACCTTAAGTTAATTAGTATTAAAAACTGGGGCTTTCTTCTGTTGGGTATTTTGGCGGGGATTAGTGTGAGCTTCCTAGAGCCACAGGCTCAAAACGACAACTTATTTTTTGTTTTTATCTGCGGCATAGTTAGTGTATCAGGAATGACTTTACCTGGTTTTTCTGGATCATTTGTCCTCATCTTGCTTGGAAATTATGTGTTGCTGCTGGTGGATGCAGTTAATGCACTATTTGACACCATACTTTCAATTTTCACGGGCAATTTTGATATTTTTCAAGACGGAGAAACAATGCGACTACTTTTAGTATTGGCCGTATTTACTTTGGGATCAATTATAGGTCTTGTTTTCTTTTCTCATTTACTTGGCTATGTGCTCAAGCATTTTAAAAGACGCACGTTGGCCCTAATTCTAGGATTCATAACTGGGTCCTTGGGTGTTGTTTGGCCTTGGAAAAACACTATTTTCAAAACGGACGACTTAGGACAACGTCTATTAGATGCCAACGGACATGATATAGTGATTTCCTATCAACGCTATTTGCCAAATTGGTCGCAAGACACCTACATATGTATTGGATTTATTTTTGTTGGAATAGTTTTAGTTGTTGGCTTGTCTTTATTTGGAACTAAAACATCGGGGAATGGCTGATTTCGGTCTTTTAGGGCGTCATTTAAATCACTCTTTTTCGGCCGAGTTTTTTAACTCCAAATTTGAAAAGGAGAAGCTGCCTCACCTTTATCGGAACTTTGATTTGCCAGATTTAAGCCAAGTCCGCGACATGATTAGTCGGCACAAATTGAAAGGATTAAATATAACCATACCTTATAAAACAGAAATCATCGAGCAGCTCGACGAAATTGATAAAACAGCAGCCGAAATTGGAGCAGTCAATACCATAAAAGTTAAAACAACAGGACTTAAAGGCTTCAATACTGATGCCTTTGGCTTTAAAAAAAGCTTGAGTGAGCATCTATCTTCTGGGCACAAAAGAGCCTTGGTGCTGGGTACTGGAGGAGCGTCTAAAGCTGTGCAATATGTGCTAAAAACTTTAGAGATTGAGTATCTTTTGGTATCGAGAAATCCAGAAATAGATCAAATTAGCTATTCCCAAATGACCATTGACACGGTAAAGAATCGTCCATTAATCATTAATTGTACCCCATTAGGAACTTTTCCAAACGTTAAAACATATCCCGATATTCCTTACGCCGGTGCGACTCGTGGGCATTTATTTTTTGACTTGGTGTACAATCCTAGTGGGACAGCTTTTTTGAATTTAGGAAATGAACATGGGGCGAAGACCGTCAACGGACTGGATATGCTCATTTATCAAGCCGAAAAAGCTTGGGAAATTTGGACAACCTAAAATCGCAGTGACTTAGCCAGTTGACATATTTGGTTATTCTTAGCTTAGTCGTATCTTTGAAGAATATCCACTACTACGAACCTTTATACTGAAACAAATGTCAGACGATCAAAAGAACGAGTCACTAGGAGCTTCAGAGAATAAGAACGATGCGAACCCATCTGAGGAGCACTCTGCAGAAGTTGTACAATCTCAGGACGCCACAAACCCAGTTGAAAAAGAGGATTCTGCTGAAGTTACAAAAAAGTCTGTTACCAAGATTGAAGGTGAGGATTCTTCAGAAGCAACTGAATTGAGTTTAGAGTCTGTTTCAGACAAAGTTATTGCGGGTACTAAAGAAAGTGAACCAGAAAATCCAAAAGCAGAGGCAAAACCAGATGCTACTGGAAAAGAAAAAACTCAAAACTCAGCAGTTGATTCGGAAAAAGCGAATTCAGAAGAACAGGAATCGGATGAATTTGAGACTATGAGCATGGCGGAACTGGTCAAGGCTTTCGAATTACTTTTAACCTCTGAATCAACCCGACAATTAAGAGATAAAGTAGATGCGTTGAAAAAAGCCTTTGATACGCAATTTGATGAGGCTAAAAACTTAGCTGAGAAAGCACAAACATCTGAGACTGGGGAATCCCAAGTGCCATTTTACTTCGAATCTGACGAAAAACGATCTTTTGACAAACTGTTTAGGACTTATCAGCAGAAGAGAAAGGCCTCCAGACGCGAATTGGAAGAAAAACTTCAACAGAATCTCAAGATTAGGCTTCAAATAATAGATGACATCAAGGCTCTTTTCGAATCCCCAGAGGAAATGGCTGAAATTTATAAGGTTTTTAAAGGTCTTCAAAAAAAGTGGCGAGATACCGGAGCTGTACCTCGAGTTGAAAGCCACAATCTGTGGCAAACCTATCACCACCATGTCGAAAACTTTTATACCTTTTTGCATCTGAACAGAGAATTTCGAGACTTGGACTACAAGCATAACCTCGAACAAAAGCTCAAAATCATTGAAATTGCAGAAGGATTAGCTAAAAAACAGTTTAACAACAAAGTATTTAGAGAGCTTCAAACTTTTCACAAAATGTGGAAAGAGGAATTGGGTCCAGTACATAGAGACCAAAGTGAAGAGATTTGGAAAAGGTTTCAGGATGTAACTAAAATAATTCATGACAAGCGGCAAGACTATAATGCCTCACTCGATGAGAATTACCTAAAGAATTTATCTCGAAAACAAGAAATCATTGCCAAGATCAATGACCTAGCCCATAAATCTCATAATACACACCGAGAGTTTCAGCAGGCTAGTAGTGCGGTTCAAAAGCTCAGGGAGCAATATTTTGATATTGGTAAAGTTCCTTCTAAAGACAGAAATGTCATTTGGGACGCCTTTAAGGACGCTACTAGAACCTTCAATAGAAATAAAAACCAATATTTTAAAAACCAGAAAAAAGAACTCTTGGATAACTTAGCCAAGAAAAAAGAACTCATTACTATCGCTGAAGAGCATATGAATAGTTCGGACTTTAAGGTATCGACTCCAATCATGAAAAAAATTCAGAATGAATGGAAAACCATAGGTCAAGTGCCGCGAAAAGACAGCGATAAAATTTGGAAACAGTTTAAGAGTGCATGCAACACATACTTTGAAAATCTAAAAAAAGAACGAAGTGGAGATACCAAAGAGGCGATAGAGGCCTTAAACAATAAGACTGCGTTTTTAAAAACATTGAAAGACAGAGAAATCCCATCCGACCAAAAGGATGCACTTCAGTTTGTCAAAACTTTGACCTCTGAGTGGAATGCGCTTGGTCTTGTCCCCAGAGGCGGCAAAGAAGTTGAAACGAAATTCAACAAATATATTGACAAAACTTTTAAGGGATTGGGACTGTCCAAACAAGAACTTCAAAGTCATCTGTACGAAAGTAAATTAAGAGACCTGTATTCCTCAGACGACTCCAGATCATTTGATTACGAACAAATACAGCTTCGTAAAAAAATCGACGAGATTACCGGAGAAATACGTCAATTGGAAAATAATTTACAATTTTTTAGCAATGTAGATTCGAAGAATCCAATGGTGAGAGACGTTCACAAAAATATTGACAAAAAACGGGTTGAATTAGAGGAATACCAAAGTAAAATGAATGCCCTGAAGCGCGTGGCCAGAGAAGATGATTAGTTGGTTTTAGCCATTTCCCAATAATGTTCCATTTCATTTAGAGATAAATCGGATATAGTTTTACCCGCCCTTGATGCCTGATGTTCTATAAACTGAAATCGTTTTATAAATTTCTTATTAGTCCTTTCTAAAGCATTTTCTGGACTTACATCTAGAAACCGGGCATAGTTAATCAGAGAGAACATGACGTCTCCAAATTCTTCCTCGATTCTATCGGTATTTCCTAATTGCACTTCCTGATCTAGTTCGGACAATTCTTCAAGTAATTTACCTTTGACGTCTTCGGTTTTTTCCCAATCAAAACCAACTCCGGCCACCTTTTCTTGAATTCTACTCGCCTTGACTAAGGCAGGTAAACTTTTCGGGACGCCCTCTAAAACACTTTTTTTACCTTCTTTGAGTTTAAGCTTTTCCCAATTCTGCTTGACAGCTTCTTCATCTTCTGCCACGACATCACCGTAAATATGTGGATGTCTATCTACTAATTTATCCGAGATAGATTCTGCCACCAACCCGATGTCAAAATTCTTAGTTTCGCTACCAATTTTAGAATAAAAAATAATATGAAGTAATAGGTCTCCTAGCTCCTGTTTGATTTCTTCCATATCACCTTCAAGAATGGCATCGCCCAATTCGTAGACCTCTTCAATGGTGAGATGCCTCAACGACTCTAAGGTCTGTTTTTTATCCCACGGGCACTTGGCACGCAAGTCATCCATTATGGTTAATAACCGATCTATGGATTTTAATTGGTTTTCTCTTGTATTCAAAATAATAGTAGTCAAGGTTTAATTAAAGATTTTTTAGCTATATCGTATTCACTCAAGATTTCAGTAACAATTTCTGCCACCGGCTTTATGGCGTTAATCTGACCTGCGACTTGTCCGATTTCTAATTCACCTTCCACCAAATCACCTTCAAACATTCCTCTTTTAGCCCGAGCTCTTCCAAGAAGAGCTTTTAGATCGTCTGTGGTACCTCCACGCCGATATAAGTCTTGAATATCGTGAAAAAATTTATTCTTGAGTAGTCTGACGGGAGCCAATTCTTTTAAGGTAAGTTGGGTATCGCCTTCATTGGCATTTACAACCATATGTTTGAAATTGTCGTGGGCAGAGGACTCGACACTAGCAACAAATCGACTGCCAATTTGGACACCATCGGCGCCCAAAGCTTCCATAGCTAACATCGCCCGTCCAGAGGCAATACCACCTGCAGCAATAACTGGTATGTTCAAGGCATTTATTACTTGAGGAACCAGAGCAAGAGTAGTTGTTTCCTCCCTTCCGTTGTGACCTCCTGCCTCAAAGCCTTCAGCTACCACGGCATCTACCCCAGCATTCTGGGCTTTGAGTGCAAATTTTGCACTGCTAACCACGTGCACTACAACGATACCATGTGATTTCAATTGTGCAGTCCAACTGGCGGGATTACCTGCGGAGGTGAATACAATTTTTACCGCCTCATCCAGTATGACTTGTATGAGTTGCTCTATATCTGGATACAACAAAGGAATATTAACTCCAAAGGGTTTCTTAGTGGCTGCTTTACATTTCAGAATGTGTTCTCTGAGTACCTCGGGATACATACTTCCGGCACCAATCAAACCTAAAATACCGGCATTACTCGAAGCAGCGGCTAATTTCCAACCACTATTCCATATCATACCAGCCTGCACCACAGGGTATTGAATTCCAAAAAGTTTACATATCCTATTCACAACTAAGATATTACTCCAGATCCTATCAATTCATCCTCTAGATACCACGCCACAAATTGACCTTCGGTTATAGCCGATTGAGGCTTGCTAAATAGTACATATAGGCCTGCGCTGCTTTTAAAGAGTCTGGCGTCTTGCAAGGGTTGACGGTATCTTATTCTTGCCTTTACCTTGAGCTGTTCTTGGGGCCTGAGAGTCAAATCCTCTCTAACCCAATGTAAATCTTCATCGCTCACAAAAAGAGCTTTCCTGTATAGTCCTGGGTGATCACTCCCCTGGCCTGTATAAATAATATTCTTTTTAACATCGGTATCGATAACAAATAGAGCTTGTGCCGTTCCGCCAACACTCAATCCTTTACGCTGTCCTTTGGTAAAATAGTGTGCGCCTTGATGCTTACCAACTAGCTTACCGTCAACTTCCCTATACGTTGGCTTCTTCGACCAATAGTGATACTGCTCCTCATCATTGGAAAACTTGGGAATAGCCTGATGATATATAGCTAGAGATTGAGGAATTTCAATGATATCGCCTTCATTTGGCGATAATTTCTGTTGCAAAAATACTGGTAATTTTACCTTTCCAATAAAGCACAAGCCCTGAGAATCTTTTTTGTTAGCAGTAATCAATCCTTGCTCTTTAGCAATTTGACGCACCTCTGGTTTACTGAGATGGCCGATAGGAAATAAGGTTTTAGATAGCTGATCCTGAGATAATTGACACAAAAAATAAGATTGGTCCTTTAGCTGATCTCTACCAGCCTTTAAGTGATACATTGTAGTACCGTTTTGTTGAGAATGGCTCACTTGACAATAATGACCCGTTGCAATAAAATCGGCTTTAAGACTTAAGGCTAATTTTAAAAAGACATCAAACTTAATTTCTCGATTACATAACACGTCGGGGTTGGGTGTACGTCCTCTTTGGTATTCTTCAAACATATAATCGATAATCCGAGTTTTATAATCTTCACTCAGATCAACTGTTTGAAACGGAATACCCAGTTTTTGAGCAACAATCATAGCGTCGTTACTATCCTCAAGCCAAGGACACTCATCGGATATGGTCACAGAATCATCGTGCCAATTTTTCATAAAAAGACCGATAACTTCGTAGCCTTGCTCTTTTAAGAGAAAAGCCGCAACCGAAGAATCGACACCACCAGAAAGACCTACTACTACTCGCTTCATGTGGTAAATTTACAAATTATCAAAAGGATCAACATCCCAAAGTGGTATGATACTATTTTCGGGCGTTTCGTTGCTTTTCGGCCTGCTCCATAACTTCAGCCATTTTGCGTTGAAAACGATTTTGTGCCTTAGGTTTTTTCTTGTTTTCCTGAATTTGAGCGTGAATTTTATCCTCGTCCAATATCACATTTTTAATGACCAACATAATACCGATAGTAATCAAATTTGAAACAAAGTAATACAAACTCAACCCACTAGCATAGTTGTTGAAAAAGACCATCATAAAGATTGGCGATAAATAAATCATGACCTTCATCATTTTGGCCATATCTGGCATTCCCTCTTGAGTAGGCTGCGCCATAGTCTGCTGACCAGTAGTCATTTTCATATAAAAGAAAATAGCAATAGAGGCCAAAATTGGAAACAAACTAACATGATCACCATAGAAAGGAATTCTAAAAGGTAATTCGTAAATTGAGTCATATGAGGATAAATCGTCGGCCCATAAAAAAGATTTTTGTCTCAAATCGAATGCTGTCGGGAAAAACATAAACAGAGCGTAGAAAACTGGTAACTGAATCAATGCCGGCAAGCAGCCACTCATAGGGTTTACGCCAGCCTTTCGGTAAAGCGCCATGGTTTCTTGCTGACGTTTCATAGCATTGTCCTTAAACTGAGCGTTAATATCGTTCAGTTCGGGACGAAGAATTTTCATTTTAGCCTGCGATAAATAGGACTTATACAAAACTGGCGAAAGCACCAGTCGGACCAAAATAGTCATCACGATAATAGCCAATCCATAAGGTAGCATACCACTTAAATACCCAAATAAAGGAATAAACAGCGCACGATTTATCCATCCGAAAATACCCCAGCCAAAAGGTATACTGCGTTCTAAGTTTTTATCATATGATTTTAAAATAGTATTATCTGTGGGGCCAAAATACCAGTCAAAAGATTGAACCATATCAGTCTGAGATAGACTCATGGGCATAATTGCCTTATACTGCTTGGTGTATAGCGAATCAATATCTTCATCCTGAACCAAATCTGTTGAATAAAATTTAACCTTATTTAAAGGTCGTCCAGGAATTAAAATCGAGCTGAAAAAATGCTGACGAAATGACAACCAATCAACTTCAGAAGACTCATCATCGTCTTCACCGGTTTGAGAGAGTTTAGAAGTCTTTTCACCTTCGTATTGATATGTCAATCTGGTGTATCTGTTTTCGTAGCTGATACTTTTTGCTTGGCGTCTGCCTTTTTGCTCCCAGACCAAGTCTGTAGATTTAGAACCATCAACTATATTATTGATGCCTTTGGTCTGAACAGAAAATTTCATCAAATAGCCCGTCTCAGGGAGCTCATATCGGAATTGAATGAATTGTCCAACTCCTAAAGAGTCGGTCAAAGTAATGATTTGAGAGCCATCTTTTTCAGTCAATGAGGTGCTAAAAAACTGTCGTCTAGACGAATAGTTCATGCCTGCATTAGTCGTGAAATCGAGCCCAAATGCTGCATTACCATCTTTAACCAAATACAATGGTCGTCCCTGAAAATCTTCCTGCGATTTCAATCGGACCTCAACCAGGTCGGCTCCTTTAGACTGGACAGTAAGGAACAAGACGTCGTTTTCAATGCTAGTCAGGGCATTTTGTTGAGACTCCTCAACTGGTTCATTTTGTTTAGGAGCAGCAGTTATTTCTGCATTGTTGTCTACCAACTGATCTGCAACAGGCTCACTTTTGACCTCTGTTTCGGTCTTAGCAATAGTCGCCTGATCTTGTTCAAACTCACTTTTGTTTTGATACAACATCCAAATCAAAATCGCGAAAATCAGGATAAACCCGATAATGGAATTGACGTCAAATTTCTTTTCTTCCATAATTACATACTTAGATGAAGCCCTAGTTTAAAGCTGCAGTATTTTTTTTATTTGACAGAGCATACTTAAGCGCTGCCTCGATAAAATTAACAAAAAGTGGATGCGGATTTGCTACAGTACTTTTATACTCAGGGTGGTATTGAACTCCTACAAACCATGGATGATCAGTCAGCTCGACTATCTCAACCAGGCCTGTATCTGGGTTAATCCCTGAGGCAATCATACCAGCATCGGTCATCATTTTTCTGTATTGATCGTTAAATTCATAGCGATGACGGTGGCGCTCATGGATTGTTTCGGCCGCATAGATTCGATGCGCCAGGGTATCTGGTTGGATTTGACATTCCCAAGACCCAAGTCTCATAGTCCCTCCTTTATCGCTTACAGACTTTTGACTTTCCATTAAGGAAATTACTGGGTCGGGAGTATTCTCGTCCATCTCAGTCGAGTTGGCATCTTTCAAGTTGAGGACATTGCGTGCAAATTCAATAACTGCCATTTGCATACCCAAACAAATTCCAAAAAATGGTATATGGTGTTCGCGAACATATTGCACTGCTGCAATTTTACCTTCAATACCTCTTTCTCCAAAGCCCGGAGCTACAAGAACTCCATCGAGATGGGCAAGTAGTGAAGGAACATTTCCTGATTCTAAATTCTCGGAATGGATGCACTCGACCTCAACTGCCGTACTATTCTCTGCACCAGCATGAATAAAAGATTCCAAAATAGACTTGTATGAATCTTGTAGCTCAACATATTTGCCAATAAGGCCTATTCTTATAATATTCTCTGGGTTCTTATGGCGAAACAAAAATTTATTCCAGCCTGCTAATTCAGGTTCTTTCCATTGAAAACCAAACTTTTTCAATACAACCTTGTCCAATCCTTCCGCTAACATTAAGTTTGGCACATCGTAAATAGTGGACGCGTCGATAGATTCAATAACTGCTTCCTGTGAAACATTACAAAATCGTGCGATTTTAGATCTTATTTTGTCAGAAAGTTCGTGTTCGGTGCGGCAAACCAATATGTCAGCTTGGACTCCGCTTTCCATCAATGTTTTAACACTATGCTGAGTAGGCTTGGTTTTTAGTTCGCCCGCCGCAGCGAGATATGGAATAAAGGTAAGGTGAATTACCAACGCGTTTTCCGATCCCATCTCCCATTTCATTTGCCTTACTGCCTCAACATAAGGCAGTGATTCAATATCTCCAACCGTTCCGCCAATTTCTGTTATGACTATATCGTAGTCCCCTGAGGTACCAAAGACTTGGATTCTTCTTTTAATTTCATTGGTGATGTGAGGAATCACTTGAACTGTTTTGCCCAAAAATTCGCCACGTCGTTCCTGCTCTATAACACTTTGATAAATTCTACCCGTGGTAACATTGTTGGCCTGTGAAGTTGGCACGTTTAAAAAGCGTTCGTAATGCCCTAAGTCCAAATCGGTCTCGGCACCGTCATCGGTTACAAAACACTCGCCGTGCTCATAGGGATTCAAAGTGCCTGGATCAATATTAATATATGGATCAAGCTTTTGTATGGTAATTTTATAGCCCTGTGCTTGTAGGAGTTTAGCTAAAGAAGCGGCTACAATGCCTTTTCCAAGGGAAGAACTCACGCCTCCGGTTACAAATACATACTTGGTGTTTGGCATAATGCGTTTTTGACGCTAACAAATTTAAAAAAATAGTCTCAGAAACTGGCAGTTTCTTTTACAAATCCATGAACATAAATATTGACAGATATAAGCGGGCAATATTACCCCCATATAAAGTCACAAGTCACGGTTGTATCTGGATGTAAACTGTGGTGGACAGGACAGGTCTTGGCGGTGTGTTCCAAAATTTTTCTGTGCTTTTCTGAAACACCAACGGGTAAATTCATTGTGATATGAATTTCAGCTATGCGCCTTGGCGAACTAGCCATCACCTTAGTAACTTCGCACGTAGTTCCCTTGAGCTCAACAGACATAGCGTCGGCCTTGATAGCCATAACAGTAATCATGCAATCTGCTAATGCTGTTGCAACAATATCGGTTGGAGAAAACGCCGATGCTAGACCATGATTGTCTAATGGGGCGTCCGTAATAAAGCTTCTTCCCGAAGCCAGATGGGTGTTTTCCGTTCTCAACTGTCCAACGTAAATCACTTTTGATGTTGTCATTCTGCTATTACTTTTATTTCATAATTATCATAGGCCACTACAAAACAACTCACATTAGTAAAGCCACCATCGGGCAATTTCTGGTAATTAAATTTATTTTCTAAAGTCTTTGCAGCTGTCAAATTGCCTACCGATTGATCGAGACCCCCATACATACCAAGTCGATAGAGCAAATCAATGGTTAAATCATAGGCACGAATGGCGTATTTATTAGGGTAAACATGATAGCGTTCTTGATAGCGCTCAATAAAGTCAGCGCTACCAAGGGTATCCATAGGTTTGTTACTTGTAGCATACCTCAACTTCAAATTACTCTTGTAGGAATTCGAAAAATTCTCATTCTCAAAAGCAGCATTAAAATCTGTAGTGGCCAAAGCTATACTTCGGACAGGAGATATTAAACCATTCAATACACTAGCCACATTAGAAGCAAAACCAATATTGTCTGTTTCTAAAATCACTAAATTATGGCCTTGAATAAGATTTTTCTCTACATCTTCAAGGGTGATAAAAAAACTGTCAGCGCCATCTTTGTCAAGGCTCGAATAAATCAATTGCGCTTGTGGAAATAAGCCTTTCAATTCTTTTGAGACAACTTGATGCGAGCGATCAGAAATCACAAGAACCTTATCAATTGAACTATCATTTTGCAATTGCGCCAACAAAGCTTCTTTTAACTGAAGGTCGGACGGGACACTTTGATAAACATTTTTACGGCTCACTTTAGGAAAATTGAATGGGGCGATACATGGCACGTCCATGGCATTCATTCGCGAGGAAGTGATCTCGAAAAGGTCGGGATTGATTGGTCCAATAACGGCGTCAAAGGCGCCAAAATATTTCGAATTCAACACCTTATTCAAGGTAACTTGATCAACCCCAGAGTCAAAAACATCGACACTAACCCTCAGGCCAACAGCCTTAGCATCTTCTAAAGCCAGTATCATACCGCTATAAAAATCCAAAGATAATCCTAAAAAACTGCGATTAGAAAAAACACCTTTTAATACTTCGATATCTTCGAGCTTATAGTTATCCAATTGAAAAGGCAAGATTACTGCTAATTTTTTTTCGGATAGATCCGTAAAATCTAGCGCAATAGTATTGTTTTTTTCCTCTGCTGCCATTTCTGGCTGTTCCAACACTGGTTTAGGCAATTTCAATACCATACCAGCCATCAGTCCCTTGTCTTTAATGATAGGATTCCATTCTGTAATTTCTGCCTCTGTAAAACCAAGTGTTTGCTCCAACTTGAAAAATCCAACTTTTGCTGGAACTTCATAGTAAAAGTAATTCAAATCTTCAGCGTCAAGATCGACAGCCTCGATATTTGGCACATTGATAATCAAGCCAACCGTCAAGGTCTCTGGTAAGTCAGGATTTATATTCTCTAACTGAGGTATGCTGATACCGAATTTTTGAGCTATCCGCCACTTGCCTTCTTTGGGCTGAACGGTATAGGTTTTTAGCGAATTCCCTAAATAAGACAAAACCATTTCAGTCCTGTAAACAGGAATTTTGAGTTTCATACCACGCCTTAAGCCTTGACTGCTCAACTCTCCATTAAAAGCCAAAATAACCGCCTGATCTAAATTGTATTTTTTAGAAATACCAATAAGGGTTTCACCCTTTTTGACTTTATGGGTTTTAATTCGGCTAAAAACTTGTTTTGGCAATTGGACTGGTTCAGAAAGTCGATATGTCTCAGGAATGATAATAGTTTTTCCCTGAACCAAACTGTCGTTCAAATTTTTATTGAGTGCCATCAAGTCAGCTATTGTAACCTCATAGATGTCAGTTAGGAGCAGCGGGGTATCTCCAGGTTTAACCTTGTGTTTCCTCAGCTGTTGAGCAAAAGTAGTGGTCACTGAGAATAATCCACAGCAAAATAAAATTAGGATATATCGAAATCTGCTACTCATATTAATAGTGTTATTCCCATTCAATCGTTGCAGGTGGTTTTGAACTGATGTCGTATACTACACGATTTATGCCATTTACCCTATTGATGATGGCATTTGAGACTTCCTGCAAAAATTTGTAGGGCAAATCCACCCAATCGGCAGTCATGCCATCTGTGCTTTCAACGGCTCTCAAGGCAACACATTGTTCGTAAGTCCTCTCATCCCCCATAACACCGACACTATTGACTGGCAGAAGTATAGCACCCGCTTGCCAAACTTTATCATATAAGTCCCATTCTTTCAAACTTTGAATAAAAATGGCATCCACTTCTTGCAAAATTCTGACTTTTTCAAAGGTAATATCTCCAAGGATTCTAATACCTAAACCAGGTCCTGGAAAAGGGTGGCGTCCTAAAATATGAGCCTCTAATCCCAGTGCAGCACCTACCCGTCTTACCTCATCTTTGAACAACAACTTCAGTGGCTCAACGACCTGAAGCTTCATAAAATCTGGTAACCCACCCACGTTATGATGGCTTTTTATGGTTGCCGAGGGGCCTCCAGTAGCTGAAATACTTTCAATTACATCGGGATAAATGGTACCCTGCGCTAACCACTTGACCTCTTCAATCTTATGTGCCTCTTGATCAAAAACTTCTATAAAAGTACGTCCAATGATTTTCCTTTTAGTTTCTGGATCACTCTCTCCAGAAAGTGCTTCCATAAATTGCTTTGACGCATCAACACCAATCACATTTAGCCCCAGTCCAACGTACTGATTCAGAACTTGTTGATATTCATCTTTTCTTAGCAACCCATTATTGACAAAAACACAATATAAATTTTTTCCAATAGCCCGATGCAATAAGCTTGCTGCCACCGTTGAATCTACACCACCAGACAATCCTAGGAGAACTTTATCATCACACAGTTGTGCCTTCAATTTGTCAATAGTCATTTCCACAAATGAATCTGGTGTCCAGTTTTGCTTCAATTGGGCAATATTTAAAAGAAAATTCTTTAGAATTAGAGTTCCATGCTCCGAGTGGTACACCTCTGGATGAAACTGGATAGCAAAGGTATCTTCTCCTTCTATGGTATAGGCCGCATTGGTCACATCCTTAGTGCTAGCCAACAGCATACCGCCCTCTGGCAAGCTGTTGATGGTGTCACTGTGACTCATCCAAACTTGACTATTCAAGGGAACGCCTTTTAAAAAAACGGAAGTTTGATCGACATGAGTTAATTTGGCTCTTCCATATTCTCGTGTTTTAGAACTGCCAACTTCTCCACCAGAAAAATGAGCTATATATTGGGCACCATAACAAATGGCGAGCAATGGCTTTTTCTTTCGGACCTCAGAAAGGTTTGGAATCAGGGCCTCTTCCGATCTTACAGAATACGGACTTCCCGAGAGTATAATTGCCTTGTATTCATCCAGTTGGTTTGGAATTTTATTGTAGGGAACAATCTCAGAATAAATATTTAATTCTCTAACCCGTCGTGCGATTAACTGGGTGTATTGGGAGCCAAAATCTAAAATTAGTACTTTATCAGTCATGGTCAAAAATAAGCATTGATTTTGAGTTCATCTAGATTTGCTCAATCTAATTTATTCACATTGAAATCACATAAAAACCCTGAGTCATTGGATCCAACGAATGCATCAATTGGGATTTAAAATTACTTCCAAATTCATTGTGAAAAGGTGCGAAATTAAGAAAACGCTCCTGCAATTTTCCGCCAGGATTCACAGAATGATAATTTCTTTGCACACGAAAAATCGCTTGTTGATGCAACTTGTTTTGGGCTCTCAACCATCTCTTTTCCAAATTTTGAAGCCCCTTTTTTTGTTTGCGTAGTTGGGCCTCCAAAGCCGAACTGAATGAAGGATCTGTGGCTTTTGCAAATTGTTTTAGTGTATCGAATTGCTCCGCTAATTGTTTATAAAGTCCTTCGAAATTGGGTTTACCTTCCCCACCGCTCAAGGCAAATTTGTCCGTCACCTGCTTAAGTGGCTGCAAATAATCTTCTTTTGAAAGTCCTAATTTGAGCCATTTATTCTCTTGCTGGGATGTCAAAAGAACCGCACTATTTCTAATTTTCAGAATGGGAAAGGTCATCGATTGTGTGCGGAAGTAAGATTTCAATTGCATCCAGTAGGCCACCTCGGCTCCACCACCGACATAACAAATATTGGGCAAAATAACTTCTTGATACAGCGGCCGAAGCAAGGCATTTGGCGAAAAACGATCAGGATGAAGCTCCAATTCATGAAGCAGTTCTGCTTCTGACCACCGATAATCGGTACCCGAAGAGAACAACCCATCGTTTTGTCGTTCAATCCTAGTCCTTGAATTTTGTGCAATATAAAACAGATTGATATCCCTTGGATTAACTTGCTTATGATAATTTTCTTGCAATGCCTCAGAGGTAGCCTCAATGCTTTTGCAGGCAGTTTGCTGCAATAATTCCTCCTGAAAGTAAGGCACAAACAAGCTTTTTAATTTGGGATGGTCAGCATCAAGGACGACCAAACCGTCTTCGCCAAACAATTCATTCACCAAAAATCTTGTCGCCGTTGACAAGTCTGTACAATTGTTGTAGCTTTTCTCAAATAAAGACGTTAAATAATAACCGTTAAAGCCCGGCTGCAGGTGTTCTTGTAATAATTCCAATACACTTTCAAGACCTTTGACATCTCTCCTTCCCACTGGACCGAGATTAACCCCTGCCCAACTGAGTGTTAGGTTATTTAAATTGAAATGATTTATTTCTTCAAAATCATGATCTTCTGTAGCCATCCAAAATATTGGCACAATTTTTTTTGTCGGGTGAATGGTGTTTAAATGAGATGCCAATTTAAGGGTATCGATAATTTTATACCAAAAATAAAGAGGCCCAGTAAAAAGATTCAATTGATGTCCAGTTGTTACTGTAAAAGTATCCTCTTTTGACAATGACTCCATATTTGCCAAAGTGCTTTTTGAGACCTTTAAATGGGCATATTGCTCTTTTAAGGCATCAACCAGAATAGCGCGATGTGAAGTTGGATAGTTCTGAGCCTTTTCAGCCATTTGAGGCCCAAAACTGTCTGTACAAAAAGGCCTATTAAAGAAGGGTACTAATTGGGGATGGGAATTAGCATAGTCCTCAACCAGTTTTGAAAATCTATGGGTATCCTTAAAATTGAGACAGTCGCTCGACATGAAATACAAATTGACTGTAAAGATAGAACAGTTTAATTATTTAACCCTTAGAGAGCTAGAATTTAAACACAATTGATATCTTTATCTGATTGCAAATATATTCTCTCATGAAACAAACGACATTTTTTATTATTTCAATATGTTTTTCATTCCTACTAAATGGACAGACGCTAAAATCGCCTTCTGAGTTTTTAGGCTATGACATTGGCACTCAATTTAGTCGGCACCACCGGGTTGTCGAATATTTTCAATATGTAGCTTCTGAATATCCAAATCAAGTTAAGTTGGATCAATATGGTTCAACCTACGAGGGTCGTCCACTCTATTTGGCCACAGTCTCAAGTGGAAGTAATATGAATCAGCTTGAATCTATTAGAGCATCTCATTTGGCTCAAACAGTGTCCTCCCAAACGTCATCAAATAATATGGGCGTGGTATGGTTAAGTTTCAATGTTCACGGTAATGAGGCATCAAGTACGGAAGCCTCCATGCAAACCATATACGAATTACTCACCGAGCATCGAGATTATCTGAAAAATACGGTTGTTTTGATTGATCCATGTGTAAATCCTGACGGTAGAGATCGCTATGCCAATTGGTTTAACCAGCAAACCGGCAGTCCTTACGATTCTAATCCAGCATCTATTGAACACAGTGAGCCTTGGCCTGGTGGTAGACCCAACCATTATCTTTTTGACCTCAATAGAGACTGGACTTGGGCAAGTCAAATTGAAACACAATCTCGTTTAAAAGTATATCATCAATGGCTACCTCATGTACACGTGGATTTCCATGAGCAGGGCATCAACGAACCTTATTACTTTGCTCCAGCGGCGGAGCCTTTTCACGAGATAATCACTGATTGGCAGAGAGAATTTCAAACTCAAATTGGGAAAAATAATGCAAAATATTTTGATGAAAACGGATGGTTATATTTCACTCGAGAACGTTTTGACTTGCTCTATCCTGCTTATGGGGATACCTACCCTACCTATCTTGGAGCCATTGGCATGACCTACGAGCAAGCTGGTCATGGTATGGGCGGACTAGGAGTGATGAATGATGAAGGTATTGAATTGACCTTGATTGATCGGGTAAAACATCATACTGTCACTGGTCTGTCAACCGTTGAAATGACCTCTAAAAATGCCGATCGATTGAATAAAGAGTTTACAGCCTATTTTGACAACAGTGATATAGCAACTAAAAGCTATGTTTTGAGAGGAGATCGGGACAAGAAACAAGCCTTGATGGATCTGCTTGACAAGCATCAAATCAGCTATGGTCGGGCACAGCAGACTTCCGCAAACGGTTATGACTATCACAGTTTAAAAAACACCCAATGGCAATTGTCGTCAAGTGATTTGGTGGTACCAGCTACTCAAGCGAGAGGAAAAATGATTAAGGTATTGTTCGAATCCAATGCCAAACTATCCGACTCTTTGACTTATGATATCACTGCGTGGAGCTTACCCTATGCCTATGGTTTGAACGCTTTAGCAAGTCAAAAATCTGTGAATTTTAGCCCTGTAACAAAGGATCAAATGTCCAATGACATCAGCACAAATGCGGTAGGTTATTTGGTTGAATGGCATAATTTAAGTGATGCTAAATTTTTGGCTGACCTACTTAAAAAGGACTTCAAAGTGCGATTTACCGAAAAGGAAATGAGCACAGCTGGCAAATTATTTGACAGAGGCAGTCTAATCATCACAAGAGGCGACAACCATCACGTTTCAGATTTCGACCAAACGCTTAGCCGTTTGGCTAACCTTCACGGTCGAAAACTCACCCTAGCGAGTTCAGGTTTCTCAACCACTGGACCAGACTTTGGATCTCCAGATATCAAACTCATCAATCCTCCAAAAATAGCTATGTTAGCTGGCAATGGGACATCATCTTTGAGCTATGGTGCTCTATGGCATTTCTTTGACCAACAACTCAAATACCCAGTAACAAGAATTAATACGGACGATTTTGCGTCAACAAACTGGAGTCAATTTTCAACCTTGATTGTTCCTGAAGGATATTATGGCCGCCAGATGAATGGTCGGACAATGGATCTACTGAACGACTGGCTCTCCAAGGGCGGTAATATGATTGTTATTGGTCGGGCGGTCCGGTCTTTCGAGGGCAAGGAAGGGTTTGGACTAGGTTCCAAAGAAGTGAAACCCCCTGAGTCAGACCCATTATTACCTTACGACAAGAGAGAGCGTGAAAGTGCGAAAAATTTAATCACAGGAGCTATTTTCAAAGTTCAAATGGACAACTCTCACCCCTTAGCTTTTGGTTATGACAACCATTATTATTCCCTGAAGCTGAGTAGTGATAGTTATGAGTATTTAAAACAAGGTTTCAACGTAGGCTACTTGACTGAAAATGTTCAAAAAGTATCTGGTTTTGTAGGTAGTGAGGCCCTAAAATCTATGAGTAAATCCCTCGTATTTGGTGAAGAAAGCCATGGACGGGGCAGCGTAATATACATGGTGGATAATCCGCTATTCAGAAGTTTTTGGGAAAACGGAAAGTTGTTATTGGCCAATGCCATCTTTTTTGTCAACAACAACAGTTATGAATTATAGCCCCGTACCAATATTAATTTTCACAGCGGAATAGCAACATTCCGCTGATTGGCTTATCTCCTTTGAAATCCAGATTTAAACTAATCTTGATATCCCGTGTCTAATGAGAAACAACAAAATGAAAAAGATATTTTACCTGGTTTTATTAGCGGCCTTAGCCGCATGTACTTCTGGTGACGAATCCACCTCAGATTCTTCAGATAATTCCGTTGATCCATTATTGGGTCTAAACTTGCCTACGAGCCCTTACAACTACTCGAGCCAAACTGTTCCGGGCTACATTACTAAAGACAACACACCTCTTGGTGAAACCATAGACGATGACATTGCTACTTTGGGAAGGGTTCTTTTTTATGACACTAACCTCTCTGTCAATAATAGTGTTTCATGTGCTAGTTGCCATCAACAATCATTGGCCTTCAGCGATGATGATACACAAAGTTCTGGGCTATCTGGAGGACTTACAGGCCGACATGCCATGCGACTAATAAATGCTCGTTTTGCTAATGAATCCCGATTCTTTTGGGACGAACGGGCAGTTAATCTAGACGATCAAGTTACTCAGCCGATTCAAGATCATATTGAAATGGGCTTTAGCGGCGAAAACGGCGATCCTAATTTCGACGATTTGATTACTCGAATGAATGGGCTCAGTTATTACCCAGTGTTGTTCACCTATGCATTTGAGAGCAATGAAATCAATGAAAACAGAATACAAAGAGCACTATCACAATTTGTTCGAAGTATACAATCTTTTGACTCTAAATACGACCAAGGAAGAGCTAATACTCCAAATGACCAAGCACCCTTTCCGAATTTTAGTCCTGAAGAAAATCTAGGCAAAACACTATTTTTAAATCCTCCCAATCTAAATGGTGCAGGATGCGCTGGATGTCATGCGCCACCTGAATTTTCTATCGATCCTCAATCGCTAAACAATGGTGTTATTGCAACAGCAGGAAGCCCAGCTGAAACAGATTTGACCAACACACGCGCCCCAAGTCTCAGAGATGTTACCAATGGACAAGGCATCCTGAATGGCCCACTAATGCACAATGGTGCCTTTTCTAGCCTAATTCAAGTCTTGAACCACTACAACAGCATAACGGCCAACGACAATATCGACAACAGATTGTTGGGACCCAATAACCAAGGGCTTCAGTTGAATTTGACCGAAAATGAAAAACAAGCTTTAGTAGCTTTTTTGAATACACTCTCAGGTAGTAATGTCTATACGGATATAAAATGGTCGGATCCCTTTGAGTAATTTTATGACTTAAAGGAAATTCAGGTTTAACTGCCTTTTGATTTGTCAAAAGCAATAACTTGCAACAGTACGACAAACTGCTGCAGCTATGCCTGAATTGAATACATCTCATCTGTCTATAATTATACCCATTCACAATGAATTGGACAATATCCGTCCATTGACTAGAAATATTACTGCAGCACTCGATGGCATTTCTTTTGAATTGATCTATGTCGATGATGGTTCAAAGGATGGCTCAAGTGCGATTATTCAATCTATACAAGACCACAGAATAATTTTAATTCAATTGGAGCAGCGTTCTGGCCAAAGCACGGCCCTGGCTCAAGGTATAGAAATAGCCAAAGGACAATATATTCTGACCATGGATGGTGATATGCAAAATGACCCTAAAGACATTCCGAAATTATTAGAACTGGCAGAAACACAACAATGGGATTTAATCACTGGTAGTCGCATAAATCGCAAAGATGGCGTAATGAGGACCATACCCTCGCTAATTGCAAACGCCATAGTGCGATTTTCAACCCCATTAAGAATAAAAGACTTGGGTTGTGGCCTAAAAATTTTTAATGCTAGCTTAGCTAAATCGTTAGATTTCTACGGAGAACAGCATCGCTACATCAGCTTGATCGCACATCTCAAAGGCGCAAAGATTCTCGAAACTCCTGTGACACATCATCCTAGACTCTATGGAAAATCGAAATATAATTTGAGTCGTACTTTTAGAGTCCTTGGAGACTTGATTATCATTTTACTTCAAAATAAAAAGTCCCAATCTATTCTTTCCTATTTATCTTTAATCGGAGGGATATTGTTAATTATTGGATGTGCGATAGCACTATATTTAGTATTTTTAAACCTTATGAAAGGATCTGATATTGACGTTGGTGGATTGTGGGTCGGTGTGAGTTTTGTTTTTGTTGGATGGCTTTTCTATAGTCTTGGCCAACTATACCACTCCAGGGTTGAATCCTTCAAAAAATACTGTCAAGATAAATTGACCCTAGTTAAAAAATCGATACCTCACCATGGCTATTCGTAAGCTCTTGGGGAAATCCCTGCAATTGTGTATTACAACATTTTGTGTATACTATACCGTTAGCAACATCAATGGGAGTCAATTAGTTGACACCATTCACAATACGCGTTTAGAATATATAGCAGGTGCTTTAACACTATTCATGCTGTCTCAAGTCGTTTCCTCATTTAGAGTTTATAATATCTTCAGACGATTTAATTATAAACTTTCGTGGCAATCCAATATGAAATTGTACGCAGCTGGACTTTTCTACAATTTCTTTCTTCCGGGTGGTGTTGGTGGTGATGCCTATAAGGGGGTTAGATTGCGCAGCGTTTTGGGCTGGCCGAGTAAGCAGATTTTGAAAATGTTATTTCTTGATCGCGCCATTGGATTTGGTGTGTTAGCCGTAATGATTATACTATTGGATCCGTCTGGTGTTCTGATACCTATGCTGGGGCTAAGATTGATTGCAGTTGTAGCGATGATAGCAGTAGGATATGCTATTACGCACTATATTTTCAAGAGTCAAATGATCTATTTTCATACTTTTGGATATTCAGTTATGGCACAATTTTTACAAATTTCTGCCGTGATATTGATTATTGAAGGTATGGGAATTGAAAGTACTGTAAGTTTAATGGTTTGGATTTTTTTGATCTCCTCCGCTGCAGGAATTATTTCGTTTGCCGGAATTGGTGTGAGGGAATTTTTATTTCTAAGCAGTGCCCAATTTTTAGCACTATCTGGAGAAACCTCAGCTACAGTTGGACTTTGGATTTCAATTATTGGCGCAATTGTCTCCTTTATGGGGGGATATTTTATACTGTTTCCAAAAAAACAAGAATTGGAAAATGAAATCCATTTGAAAACCACTTAGGCTCTCAAAATACCATACAAATCGTAGTCGGTAGCTTCTTCTATAAGCACATCTACAAAAGTACCTGGTGATAAATAGGATTGAACATTGGATATATGGACCAAATTATCGACATCTGGCGAGTCATACTCCGAGCGACCGATATAATAATTGCCCTCTTTCCTATCGATCATGACCTTCATGACATGCCCCACCTTTTGTTGATTTAACTCCCACGAAATTTGAGATTGAACCTCCATAATCTCGTTAGCTCGTTGTTGTTTCACTTCGGCAGGCACATTGTCATCCAACTCGTAGGCCTTGGTGTCTTCTTCGTGAGAATATTGAAAACATCCTAAACGCTCGAATCGCATGTCTTTAACCCATTTTTTTAGCAGTTGAAAATCATCTTCGGTCTCGCCAGGATAACCCACAATTAAAGTCGTGCGAATAGCCATATCTGGAACTGCTAAACGAAATTCATTCAGAAGAGCAGTAGTTTTAGCCATTGTTGTGCCGCGTTTCATACTTTTCAAAACATTGTCGGAGATATGCTGTAACGGAATATCTATATAATTACAAATTTTTGACTCGGCACGCATGACGTCCAATACTTCCATTGGGAAGCCAGTCGGAAACGCATAATGCAGGCGAATCCACTCGATACCATCTATCTTAACCAGTTCACGCAACAGATCTGCTAAACGGCGCTTTTTGTACAAGTCTAGCCCATAGTAGGTGAGATCTTGAGCGATGAGAATAAGTTCTTTTACCCCTTTAGAAGCCAATTTTTTAGTTTCAAGCACCAAATCTTCTATCGGTGTAGATCGGTGTTTCCCGCGCATCAATGGAATAGCGCAAAAACTACAAGGGCGATCGCAACCTTCAGCAATTTTGAGATAGGCATAATTCCGAGGCGTAGTTGTCAACCGCTCCCCCACGAGCTCATGTTTGTAGTCGGCTCCGAGTGCATTCAACAATTGTGGTAATTCGGTAGTACCAAAATATTGATCCACGTCCGGAATTTCTTCAATTAAATCTGGCTTGTAGCGTTCGCTCAAGCACCCCGTGACATAAACCTTGTCGACCAATCCCTCTTGTTTTCTTTGAATATAATCAAGTATGGTGTTAACACTTTCCTCTTTTGCATTATCGATAAAACCGCAAGTGTTAATGACTACAATATTACCTTCACCCTCGTGAACCACAGCCTTGCCGTTAGCCTGTAACTGACCCAATAGAACCTCGCTATCATAAGTATTTTTGCTACACCCTAAGGTGATAACATTAATAGTATTTTTTGATAAGGTCTTAGTTCTCAAATTGAAAAGTATAAAAAAGAAAAGCTGCTTCCGAAACAAAAGCAGCTTTGAATGTCATTATAAGGATAAATTATTTTTTATTGAAAAAGTTGTTCACTTCTTCAGGTACCATAATAGTTTCAACAAAAGTATAGGCTCCCGTTTTAGAAGACTTTACCATGTTAATCGCCTTGGTTAGCCGATTCGATCCAGTTTGTAAGGATGCTACAGATTTTTTTGCCATGATTAATTATTTAATTTCCTTGTGAACCGTCATGCGCTTAAGAATTGGGTTGAATTTCTTAATCTCCATACGATCGGGAGTGTTTTTTTTGTTTTTGGTGGTAATGTACCGTGATGTTCCTGGCATACCAGATTCTTTATGCTCTGTGCATTCTAGAATTACCTGTACGCGATTGCCTTTTTTAGCCATGACTAAATTTTGTTAAATTATTTTATGAAGCCTTTTTGACGCGCATCTTTAAGAGCCGCTGAAATACCAATTTTATTTATAGTTTTCAAGGCTGAAGTAGACACTTTTAAAGTGATCCAGCTATCTTCTTCTGGTATATAAAAGCGTTTTTTAACCAAGTTAACGCCAAAAGTGCGTTTGGTTTTATTCATAGCGTGGGAAACATTGTTTCCAGTCATTGCTTTTTTTCCAGTAAGTTCACATACTCGTGACATGGCGTTTCTTTTAATTCAAACAGGGCGCAAATCTAGTAAAATTATATGTCTCATCAAACTTCTTTAGAGGCATTTTTTAATATTTCCTTATATAGCAGTTCAAACGCCTTGTTCACAGCCTTTTTAATTACTCTTTCACGACTTTTTCCAAACTGAAAAGTACCCGACTGAATCTCTGTGGGACCAGCAATTGCAATGCAAACAGTACCAACGGTAACCCGACCTTCTGAGGTAGAGGGCCCTGCATCTCCAGTTGTTGATATCGCATAATCCGTTTTGAAAAGAGCTCGAACTTTTTGAGCCATTTGAATAGCTACCGCTTCACTCACCACACCCTGATCTTGAATCAATTCGTCATCAACGCCTAAAACTTCTGTTTTGACCGCGGTAGCATAGCTTACCAAACTACCTTTAAAATATTTCGATGCCCCAGGATGTGAAGTCAAACATCCAGCTATGGCTCCACCGGTGCAGCTCTCTGCGAGTGACAAAGTTTGATTGCGCTTTGTTAAAATATCCCCGATAATTGTTTCAATGGATTGGTTATCCTCAAAACCTACAAATATATCTTGGATAAGAGGAAGCAAAGTGTCAATGGCCGATTGTACTCTAATTTCTACCTTCATTTTATCCTGGTCTATTGATGAAAGACGCAGTCTGACGCGACCTAAATTGGGCAAGTAAGACAATTTAATTGAAGGATCGAGCATGTTTTCCCAATCAGAAATTCTTTCAGCCAATAGACTTTCACCCATACCCTGAGTCAGGATAGTTCTATGAACAATTGTGGGTAGTTGAAATCTCTCTGTTAATTTTGGCAGTAATTCGGAATTCAAAATCGATTTCATTTCATAGGGAACACCGGGTAAAGACACCACCACAGTTTGACCCTTTTCGATCCACATCCCTGGCGCACTGCCGTAATGATTTGCAAGAATTTCTGCCTTCGACAAGACCAAAGCTTGATCTCTGTTGACTTGCAATAAGGGTTGCTTTATATATGACCTCCAAAGTTCCTCGATATGGAGTAAAACCGTTTTATCAAGAACTAAGGAGTCATTAAAATAAGTGGCTAAGGTTTTTTTAGTAATATCATCCTTCGTAGGACCCAAGCCTCCAGTAATAATGATTAAATCGGTACGAGATTCGGCTAATCTCAAAGCCGAAATAATGGCCTCCTGATCGTCGCCAATAGAAGTAATGTACTTTACCGTGATTCCAATTTGAGACAAAGATTTTCCAATGAAGGCAGAATTGCTATCGACAATTTGACCAATGAGGATTTCATCTCCAATAGTAATGATTTCGGCACGCATGATCTATTTCACATTTATTGCAAACAATTGATGACCTTCCAATTCGCCAACCAAATGATCCCCAGACGCAACAGGACCAACACCTGCGGGTGTGCCAGTGAAAATAATATCGCCAATCTTTAGGGTGAAATACTGCGATACATATGAAATGATTTCGTCAATTTTCCAAAGCATGAGACTGCTTCTGCCCTGTTGCACCACTTTACCGTTTTTGCTTAAACTGAACGATAAATCATCGGTGTTATTAAATTCATCCTTAGGCATCCAATCTCCGATAACAGCAGCACCATCAAAAGCCTTGGCCTTTTCCCAAGGCAATCCTTTTTGCTTCAATTCGTTTTGAATATCTCTGGCGGTAAAATCAATACCTAGGCCTAATTCATCGTAATATTTATGAGCAAATTTAGAGTCAATATGCTTTCCCAATTTATTGATTTTGACCAATACCTCAACTTCATGATGAATGTCATTGGAAAAAGCTGGGATAACAAAAGGCATTTTTTTAAGTAAAATAGAAGAATCTGGTTTCAAAAAAACAACTGGATGATCTGGTTTTTGATTTTCCAACTCAGCGATATGGTCTGCGTAGTTCCTGCCGATACAAATCAATTTCATAATAAGGTATTTGGATTGGTATTCAAAGCACTTAATTTAATAGCCGTGAGGACTTTTTTTGTGTAAAGCGGGAAATCAGCATTGAGTAACCAACTAAAATATCCTGGTTCACTATCCAGCACCTGAGTCACTAGCTTACCTTTGTGTTTTCCGAAGCTAAAACAAATTCTTTGTTGCTTGTCATAGCCAAGGAAACCGGCGAAATCTGCAAATTTTTGTCTTGTCGTGAAATCAGATAAAAAAGTGACATCGTTTTCCAAATCGTCATATCGATCCAACTGGG
>Ga0222718_10000450_pt1 | contig 42214 bp, 37 predicted proteins | sample C33_27DmetaG_FD_165045 | JGI IMG/M metagenome (GOLD analysis project Ga0222718, IMG submission 165045) | Estuarine water microbial communities from San Francisco Bay, California, United States - C33_27D | ecosystem: Environmental > Aquatic > Marine > Unclassified | place: USA: California...
CTGCAGTGGCTGCATCTCCACCTCTCCTTGACTCTCTCATTGCTTCGAGTTGATCTAAACGCGAACGATCGATACTCTTGATAAAAGTCTCAAGATGAGAGTTGGTCTTTTCGACCATTTTGTTGTTAGTCTTTAATTGATCAACAACGTCATTGAGTGTTACACTAGCCATACTTTTGCTTCTCTGCTTTTATACGTTCTTCTTCTTCTTTTAGATGCTCGATAAGCATGTTAAGATAAACTTCTTTCTCCCAGGGTATCATATCGTCTATCTCAGTCAAACTATATTTATGGTGTTGCATCAGCTGAAACTTTGTAGAGTAGTGATTCAACAAGCTATCATGAGATAGACACACTAGAAAAAACTCTGCATGCCCTCCAGTGTCAATTCATTATGAGTCTGACAACTTACACAATCAAACTCAACCTTGTGTTTTAGTGTAGGAATTGCTTCCATGTATTCTTTGATCTTATTGAACTGTTCTGTATTCATCGACTCAATAAAATCTTCTACTTCTTTATCACTGTATTCTGATAAGTCAATCCGTTCATCATTCGTGTGGATCGCCATCATTGCAATCCGCAACATTGTAAAGATACTCTTAATATCCATCTCCGTTGGAGCATTGATAACATCTTCTAGTGTTGGCCATTTCATTTCCAGTGTGATACCATCATCGAGTTTAATCATCGACTCGTTTTGCTTGACAGTCATTTTCACTTCATCGATATTGATACCAACTTCGTTATCATGCTCACAATTCTGACATTTGATATTAACTCGAGTAATCTCTCCTACCGACTTCGCTCGAATCTTTGTAAACAAATATTCAATATCAAATGTTGTTAACTTACTTTTATCGATATCATCCTCAATGCAAGCAACGATTGTATCAGCTACAGCGTCTAACATCAGACGTTCATCTTTTGATTCCATTGCTAACATCAGTACCTTTTCCTCTTTGACTAGGAAAGGTCGGAACCGACTCTGCTTGCCCGTTGATGGTATATTGATTCTAAATTTCGGTTCAGTATTCAGTCTAGGTAATGCCATAATTTAATTCACTCCATTAAAATATTCTGGAAGTAACCCCTCCAATAACAGTTGTAAGCAATGTATCGCTCAAAGAAGACGTTACACCATAGTTCTCTGCTGTCCAATCATCGTAGGACAATTGAACGTTGACTTCTACGATACCGCCTGTATCATTGTTCATTTGAATAGCATTCAGAGTAGTACAGAATGCATTCTTCAATGTAACTTCATACAACTTCTTTTCAGGTGTAAAGAAGTCTATGTCAATTTCACCCTGTGCAAGATCAATTGGACCAACCTTTGGTAATCTATTCTGAAGCTCGGATGGTATTTTTGGTAAAGGTAGAGGTTGATTGTAGATTGGTAGACCAATGTTTTTCTTTAATGCTGCAATCTTAACATCTTTGGCATAAACACTCTTGTAGTTTACTTCATATGTCAAAGGATTAACAGCAAGGGCTTGCCACGTTTCAAAATATGTCTTAACACCCCAATCGTTCAACACATGGAATGTCATTGATATGTCATCAACAGCAAAACCATATGGCATCTTGATCGTCTTCATTCCAATCTGACGTTCTTGTGTCATAATCTGGCGTCCAGGCAGCTGGAGGTCTTTACATAAGATGTTTAGTTCCCTGCTTGTCGCACCAGGCAATGAAGGCAATGTAACTAAGAATAGATTGGTCCTAGCCATTCCACCTTTGGCAGCTACAACACCTTTAAAATCTTCTATACTAGCGGCCATATGCTAGTCTCCTCGAGTCTTTGTAAATACGCTCTCCCTTTGCCTTCTTCCACATAGCAGTAGGAAGGAAAGTTGCTATCTCCCATTCTGGAGCAGGAACAAAAGCAAACTGACTTGCAACGTGGGCATCGAGGTAATGTTTGAAGCAGGGCTTAAACCATCTCATACCTGCAACACGATTCAACAAATCGTACTTCAATTTAAATCTCGTTGTTTCGTCATACCTTGTATTGTTTGTAAAGTCCATTAGCTGATCAAGCAGCTTTGCTCTATACACAGGAGGGATGTAATGGAGATTCAATCCATAAAATCCACCTTCAGCAGGACCAACAACAATCACAAGAGGAAATCTATCATAATATGGTAATTGATCCTTTAGTTTAGGATCATAGAAGAACATCATCATAGCACCGACCTTTTCTCTATTCCGACGAATAAGAGGTGCCTCGTTCATTAGTCTTCTTCTGTTAATTTTTCCTAGATCGCTAGCCTTTTCCATAAACCACTTACGTGATTCTTCCGTCCGTGGGTTGATTCCTGCACGGAAAGCTTCCTGTTCTAGTTTCTGAAAAATTTTACTCATACTAATATTTATACTGTTTTTCTAACTCTCAGTGGCTTCAACTTCTTTATTGGTTTGAGAGTCTTAGGAAGATCCTTTGTCATTATACCATATTTCTTTAACGTTTCCTCTGTCCATACCTGAAACTCCCATCCTCGATCTTTAGCATACTCTGTTGCTGCTTTCCATTTGTTTTGATTCTTAACATACGTCATTGCTTCACTGATGTATCGTTTAGAACGATCTGGCTTCTTCGGTACCTGTGTTTCTTTTTCAGGTTTTATCTCTACAAGTATTGTCTTGCCATTGGAAAAAGTAATTTTGAGATCAACGAAGTATCTGTGGTATCGTTTATCTATTTCCCAGTAGTACGGAACAACGATTTCTTCACTTGACCACTTCACTACTTGAGGGTTCTCATCACACCATTTGAACGCATGCCTCTCCCACATCGATCGAAAGATGATGTTTGTGTAGTCGCCTGCATACTTGTTTACATTCTTAGGACTAAACTTGCCAGAGTAAGCCATTGAGATCCCATATAAATAATTGAGTTAAGTTCGATTATTTATTAGGACAATCATGGCCGCATATCAGTTTCCACTTGCTCGTCAAGATCAATACAAAGGACAAATTGTCTTTAGAGCAATTGAAGTACCCCCGATCGACGCGTCGGCAGTCACTCAAGGTTTGCAGCAAGCTCGAGCCGCAGCTGAACAAGCTGTAGAGAATGCTGTAGGCGATGCAAGACCAAGCGCTCAGGACGTTAGTCAATTTAAAGGTGGTACGGAAGGATCTCAAACAAGAAAGCGTACAATACAACAAGGGAACAGTCGCGACTTTGTTACGTTGTATATGCCTCAAGCAATCCAGGTGCGAGACGGCGTCGTTTATGATAATGCCGATTTGGGATTAACAGGTGGTGCTATCGAAAGAGGTATGCAATCTGGCGGCGGAGCGTTATCAGGAGCTTTCAGTGCTATAAAGGCTGATGCTAGTGCATTCATAGATACGTTTATTGGTGGTGGAGGTGGTTCTGTAGCTGCTTTACGTGCATCAAGATTTTTTGGCGATGAGGTACAGGGCGCTGTCAGATCGGCTCTTAGAGTGACGCCCAATCCCAACACACGAGCGTTGTTCAGGTCTGTTCCGTTAAGGGAATTTACTTTTCAATTCAGATTGACTCCTGAATCTCCCAAAGAGTCAGAACAGATCAAGGAAATTATTAAATGGTTCCGTACAGAGTTGTATCCTGAAAATATTAATGTTGAAGGGTTCTCTGTTGGATATAAGTTTCCCAATCCAATTGATATTAAGATCTTGTATGACGGTCAGCTCATTCCTGAAGCTAAGATTTTGCCAGCTTATCTGAGAGACGTCACAGCGTCGTATAACACACAAGGAATGTCATTTTATCAGGGTGGTGATTGGACGTCCGTAGACCTATCATTATCGTTTATGGAAACGATTCCATTTGGTAAAAAGGATATTGCATAAATGAGTTACTTTGCAGATTTTCCCCTAGCGTATTATAAGTTTGGAGATAATGAACCTCCAGTAATATTCCAAAACCTAACTACGTACTTGGATCTTATCGATCAAATAAAAGATGATGCGTCAATATATGAGACGTATACAATATTAGATGGCGAGAGACCTGATACATTGTCGTACAAATTGTATGGGGATTCCACATACCACTGGACGTTCTTTCTAATGAATGAAAAGTTAAAAGTGGGAGGGTGGCCTCTAAAAACACAAACACTTGATGAAGTAATAAAACAGAATTATCCTCATTGGACAATTACTACAAAAGCGAATATTTCTAATTCATCATTTGTTCCAGGTAGTACTATTGAAGGAAACAGATCAGGTACAACAGGGACAATTGTTGAGGTTAATTTAGAGCTCGGTCAGCTCGTTGTTAATACTGTCGGGTATGAAATTCGCCGAACAAGCGATCTTAGCGACTACCCATCGTTTGAACTCCAGCAGGAAGCGGAGACAGGATTTTATTATCTCGATTTGACAGACATGCCGGCATGGGGTACAGGATACAGTGTCAATTCTGCTGTCGCTGTTTATACAGAGGACCCCACTGTAGATGTTCTCACACCTAAAGTAAATTATATTGAACGATTCAATTTACAAGGAAACAAACTGTACTTAAATGTAGATGCAGAGTCATTTACAGTACCTCTTTACGTAGACTTCTTTTATCAATTTCTGACGAATAGAAATTTTGACGCAACTGAATTTGTAACGTTGACGAATGTTGATACTCCCGAACTACCAAGTATACAGCTAGTAAGTGCGGTCGCTCAATACAACTCCGTCCATCACTATGAGGATGCTAACGGTATTTATTTTGACGTCGATCCGTTGCAACGGAATATTAGCGGACTGACACCCATTACATATTACAATCGAGCAGAAGCACGCAATGACGAATTGAAACAAATACGTGTCATTAAACCTGATTCTATAAATCAGGTGTTGAGTCAGTTTAAGCGATTCCTAAAAGTATAATGGCAACAGCAAGACCACAAGAGTATAAATTTGACCAAGCTGAGATCTTGTCTGCAGCTGGTACGGTCATTGATGTTCGGGGTGCTCTCAGTGAGTTAACAATCTTTGAGAACATAGAAAAGCCATACCTCACTGGTACAATACTCATCACTGATACACAAAACTTTATTGGTCAGATGGGGTTTACAGGCACTGAAAGATTCACAGTAACTATAAGTGATGGAAATACTACTGCGTTGACACAATCAAAGACGTTTGTTCTCACTAGCATCATCAGATCAGAAAAAACGAATGACTATACTACAGTGTATGCTATTCAAATGATTGAAGAGACAGCATTTATCAGTCACATAACAAAAATATCCCAAGCGTTTACTGGTAAGCCACTTGACATTATCGATAATATTCTTTCTGGGATGAAATCAGGTTATAGACTCGATAGATCTCAACTACAAGAAGAACCAATACAACAAGCTATAAGAGTAATCACACCATACATCACTCCACTGCAAGCAGTAGAGTGGATTAGAGATAGAGCAACAACAGAACAAGGTCATCCATACTTTACATATGGGTCATTGAAATCTCAATCTGTAGTCGTAAACAATCTTGCAAATATTCTTAGACTTGGTCCGTGGAACTCTGAACCTTTTGTATTTTCACAAGGTAGTACAAATAAAGAGATACCTGGTAGAGAAAATATATATGCAATTAATGGAATTAATAATCAGAACAACGATAACACGCTGAGCGCTATAATGAATGGTGCTGTGACAGCAAACTGGAATGTTTTAGATATTTTCCGTCAAAAGTTCAATTCTGATCAAGCTCGTAAATACAGTATAGAAAAGCTGTTACCTAACAACATTGTGTTCAACACTGACGATGTGATAAACGATAAACCGATTGGAACATATCCAGCAAAAGAATTTTATCATTTGGTTGCAACAGGCCTGTTTAGTGATGACATTGGAACATATCACATGGATAAAAGTTTAGACGACCTATCAACCAAAATAAACAATAAGGGGTTACGCAATGCGTTGTTGAAAAACATGATGGACATTGATGTTGCTGGTCTTCCCTTTTTGTTGTCTGCAACTGGTACTGTTGGAACTATGATGCGGATCAATATATTGAATAATGAGATTAATGATACAATAGATCCAAAGAGATCTGGCAACTATATTATTATGGCTATCCGTCACACGTTTGCAGAGATGAAGCATTCTGTTAATGCTACCGTCACTAAGTTGGTAGGCGATGAAGCTGATGCAGTTAAGATAGCGGGGTATGCAAATGGATAATTTTAAACCTCGTGCTATTCAATCTGAGTACTATGGGGACAACTGGCGATGGTGGGTAGGTGTTGTAGTGAATAACAACGACCCGCTTCAGTCAGGTAGACTACGCGTTCGTATCTTTGGTGTGCACAGTGAAGACCTCACGCTTGTGCCAGAGGAGTCTTTGCCTTGGGCGATCCCTATCATACCAACGACAGAAGATGGAGTATCCGGTCTTGGTAGATCGAGTAAGTTAAAGCCAGGTGCTATGGTGATGGGATATTTCTTGGATGGCACTCAATCACAGATGCCAATTATTATTGGATCTGTGCCAAGGTTTGCAGAACCAGCTCCAGGCCAATTAGGTATTGGTTCTAGATTCGGATCATCAAGTACGGCCCCCACTTTGAACGCTCCTCGCAATCAAAATACTAACGAAGGAGCTCAAAGCGCTCAAGGACAGTTTGTTTCAACTGCTGGTGCTGTTGGTGCAAACAATACTGAGAAGGCGTTTAACTTTTTGTTAACTGCTCGCTTGTCTCCAATACAAGCTGCTGCAATTGTAGGAAACTTATTAGTAACATCTAAGTTAGATCCCACACTAGCAGGCGGTGCGCAAGCCGAACAATATATTGGGATTGCCAAATGGACTGGGATCAACAGAGATACATATCTTGATTTTGCCAATCAACGCGGATTAGACTCTCGTATTTTGGAAACGCAGCTTCAATATCTGGCGTATGATTTTATGGAAGCGCAAGCGAGGTTATACCAGTTCACTAAATTCTCAACGACGAACAATCTGTCAAAAGCAACAGAAATATTTTTAAACTATTATCTTCGGAAACCTTCTACAGATTTAGCCAAACGAATCAGTGTGGCAAAAGATGTGCATGAAGCGTACAACAGAGCGTAGCTATGGCACTAACATTAGACACAGTTAATCAGGAAGTACAAAAATTATTCCGTACCACGGCATCAAGTGAATTAGATGCAAAGACGAAAGCTACAGTAGCAGCGGTAGCTGCGCGCCAACAATCTATATTTGAAAGAGCTGGTCAGACAAAGGGCGGGGTCAAGTCTTTAACACAAACAAAAGATGTTTCGTATGACGCTTTCGGCGACCCTGTCGATGCCACAGATAGTATATGTGAAATTACAAATGATGTCCCTGGTCTTTCAGCTGAATTGGTCGGCGATCCATCAGAATACCAAGATGATTTGAATGCAATCATTGGTTCATCAAATACTTCTACGACAATCACAAACGGTTCATTAAAGAAAATTATATCAGCTGGATCACCCCTTGCAGTTGCCACGGCACTAGGTGAAGTGACAGGTAAGTCGGCAGATGAAATACAAGCAGCATTACAAGATATATCGACACCAGACGCGTTAGATGCAATCAGCAGTTTAGAGCAAACAAAAAATGAAGGGATTGCAGTATCTTCTCAACTTGCTAATGTATTGCAAGAGACAGCAAATAACTTTGAAAATGTGGTTCGAACAATTGTTGGTGATCTTTTTGGCGATCTAACTATTACAATAGATCAGTCGCTTGCAAGAGTAATCAATAACTTAATTGATTTTAACAATCCACAAATATCAAGTCAGCTATCACTAAATGAAGTGTATAGATTTATTTCTGATGAGGATTATGGGGGGTTGACAACAAAGGTTTCTACAGTAACAAATCTAGATCCACAAACCGTAAATTCAACGCTAACTCCATTATCGTTGAATCCGTCTAAGGCAATCACAAGGTCAGTTTCAGCTGATATAGGTTCTAAATCGATACCGTGTTATGATATTGGATCAAATGAAAACAGTTGGAAGGGAGCAGAGACGCCTACCACTGGAACTCCTATCACAACAAGATCGGTCCAGTCTAGCACAACACCGACTACAAACAATTCTCAATTTAGTTTTGTATCCTCGCGCGAAGAACTTGCTGCAGAATTTGCTTCAGCAACAAGATTAATTACAGAAGTAGTGACACATTGGACAGGAACATATAACAACCAAGATATTGGTGCGGAAGATGTTCACGAGTGGCATAAACAGAGAGGGTGGAGCGGGATTGGATATCACTACATTATTAGACGTGATGGCAGAATTCAAAGAGGTCGACCAATCAACAAAACAGGTGCCCATGCTGGTGCAAATGGTCACAATAAGTATTCTATAGGAATTGCATTTGCAGCTGGATACAATTGTCCATCAGGTACAAAGAATCCAAACAAGTTTATTAGTGCAGACTCTATTACTCCGGCTCAGATGAAATCGTTTGAGATGTTCTTAGGAGCTTTTTATGATGAGTGGCCAGGCGGTCAGGTGTTTGGTCACGTCGATACAGATAATAAAGGGAAAGTCGATCCTGGCTTTGATGTTCAAGAATTTGCAAGAGCCAAGTATGGTAAGTCCAATGTTATCACAGATGGACAGAGCCCTCCTTTGTCACCTAAACAATTGGCGTTAGCCACACCAGGAACAGCAAGAGCATGACAACATACAATGACGATTTAAAAGAGAGAGAAAATACTCTCGGTAAGGGACGCGTTCTTACCGATGGAGTAAACTCAACTGCATTTGGGGATCCCACAGGAGAGCATCCTAGATTCGAGTATCAGTACTCTTCTCCTGTTAACATTGGAGCGCGCACAAGCAAGATGCATAAGCTAGCGTTTGGTGGTGCGGCTTCGGGCGTACCAGCTTCTGCAACAGCTGCGCTTGGTAATCAATATCCTCTTAATGATGTCAGAGAGACAGTTTCTGGTCATGTGCTCGAGTTTAATGATACTCCTGGTGGAGAACGTATTCTAATAAAGCACAATAGTGGTTCTGGTGTAGAGATGCGTCCAGATGGCACTATTGTTGTTAGCGCACTAGGTAACAAAGTAGAAGTGTGTGGTGGTGACAATACTGTTATTGTCGAAGGTGATGCCAAGCTCGTTTACAAAGGTAACCTGACATTAGATGTTACTGGTGATCTTAACATCAACTGCATGGACTTTAATGTCAATGCTAAGGGTGATAAGAAAGAAGATATTGGTGGTTCATCAAAGAATACAGTATTTGGTAACTATAGTATGAAGACGTCTGGTCATAAAACTGAGACTGTTGCACAGACTGTAACCTACACATACCTAGGTAACACGTCATACAATATCAAGGGTACTTACAATACAGCTGTACAAGGTAATGTTGAATTGAATGCCAGTGGGTGTGTTTGTACAACAGCTGAGACAGAGATCATTACAACCACACCTAACCTAAACATGGCAGCCAAGAGTCTATCCGTGTTTGGTGATACAGGTACTGTTGGAGGTGAGAATGTTATCATGTACAACTATAACATGTACACCGGTCATTCGATTAATGCAGGTGATACTGTAACTGCACCTCAGCTACATTTTACAAGAGCAGATGGATCTGTCACACACTCTCATCTTGTTGGAGATGTGACAGGTAAAGCAGACAATGCGAACCAAGCAGACTTTGCTACAACCGCTGGGCAAGCGCCTACAGGAGTAGCAGGTTCTCCTGGTAGTAACACAGCTGCACCAGGGACTGCCTCCACGTCAGCAGACACAACAGCAACGGCTCTACCTACAGAGGCCAAGCTCACAGCTTATTTTAATTCATCTAAGGGTATCAAAGCTGTTACGGTTGATGCAGGAGACTTCTTATCTAATTCTCTCAAAGAGAAGAAGACAACAAAAGATGATATCAGAGCCCAGCTACGTGACCCAGCAAATTTCAACAATGCTGAGTTTGTCAGTCGAGCGATTGGTGCTGGTAAGCTCAATCCGAATTACCACATACAAGTGCCAAAAAATGGCTTTGGACGTATCCGTTCTGCTCAACCTGGCTGTGAAAGAGGCACAGTAGTTGCTGGTAACCAAGATCCGGCAAATGCAGCCCAAACATTTAAACGTCAAGAAGAGTTCCAAAGAAGAAACAGAACTCTTATTCCCGACGCTGCTTATAATGTCAACAATCAAACAGACATTACCATAAACACTAAACTGGCGCCAGGGATTACAATGGCCAAATTCCTTGGAGGTAAGTCACCAAGCAACTTTAAGAATTTGCCACCATCCCTCCGAAAACAACTTGCACGTAATTATTATTTGCACTCTCAAATTATTAAGTACGTAATGACTAGACCTGGACCTCAAGCGACTGACTTTGAAGATTACAGACTAGAAGTTGTAGAAGGGTTTTATCAACCAGCTCGTTATGGAGTACCTTCTGGCAACTCTTTGGCGACAGAGGTGTTAACTCCTAATAGTGCGTTAGATAAACGGAACAAAGGTACCCTTGTTGTTTATGAATTGATTGATCAATACGGCGAGCAAGACGCAGATGCTACTTTTGAGCTTGCTAGTTATTTAAGAGATAAGTGTAGCCACTTGTTTGACAAACTAACACTGGACTATGATGAGTATGATCCAGATGGTACTCTTAATATCCAGCTGATGATTGAAGTGCCAAATGTCTCTACCGATTATTCAATTAATTCTCAAGGGAAGGTCGAAACAATCTATAATGGCAAAGTGCAGGGAAAGAACTCTTTGATTGAAATTTTGCCAACTGATGGAGAGAAGCGAGTACAAGCTACTGTTCCAACAACTGAGACGACTGTAGACGAGTCTCGACTAATCAATCGGAGAGAAGCTGAACTTCGGGCTGCTTATGATACTGCACGGATTGCGTACGAAAACAATATCATTAGTATAGAATTGGAAGAAGCAAAAGATCAGGCCTATGCTGCTTGGATACAATATAAACAAGATAATAACCTCGTGTGACCATATAAATATTACAGTTAAGAAGGGTTATTAATGGCTACTGATCGCGCTTTATCGATAGAGGATAGAAAACTTGGTACAGCTACAGTTATTGGTTCAAGAACCAAACTGTACAAGGATATTGATTTGTCTTTTGCAAAGCAACCCAATGTAGGCGACATTTACAAGAAGTCTGATGCCGCGGCTGTCAAGCAGGCAATGCGCAACTTGTTATCAACAAATCATTTTGAGAAGCCATTTGAGCCTGATTTTGGCGCTGATATTCGGGCGTTGTTGTTCGAACTTGCTGATGATTTTACATCATATGAAATCAAAGAGAATATTAAAAACGCAGCATATGTCTACGAACCTCGAGCAGAGATTTTAGACATTAATGTTACTGTAAGACCAGACAACAACTCTGTGTCTGTTTCTGTCACATTCAAAGTTGTTAATTCTTTAGAAACAATAACAATTTCAACGGTAGTCAATAGGTTAAGATAATATGGCAACTACTATCAAGTCAACAGCATTAGACTTCAATTCAATTAAAAATAATCTAAAGACATTCTTACAAGAAAAAGAAGAGTTTACGGATTATAATTTTGAAGCTTCTGGATTATCTAATTTATTAGATGTATTGGCTTACAATACTCACTACAATGCGTTGATTGCCAACTTTGCATTGAATGAATCTTTTCTTAGTACAGCGCAGCTAAGAAGCTCGGTCGTGTCTTTATCAGAAGGAATTGGATATATTCCTAAGACCCAAACATCTGCCAGCGCTACTGTCACACTTTCGATCAACACAGGAAACCTAGCTGGACGACCAGCAACGATCACATTGCCAGCAGGCACGACATTTACATCAACTGTCGATAGCGTAGTGTATACTTTTCAAACGAAGGAAGCTATTGTTGCCACGGATGATGGTAATGGTTACTATCAGTTCGAAACACAGGCCGGCGATGACAATATTGTAATCTATGAAGGTACAGCAAAGACAAAAAGTTTCTTTGTGGGGACAGATGCTGCGAATACAATCTATATTATTCCAGATGAAACAATGGATTCACAATCTGTTGTTGTAAAAGTATATGACACGGCAACATCAACGACGTACACAACTTACAACAATATTATTGATGCAACACTAATAGATGCTAATTCAACGCTATACATTCTGAAAGAATCGCCCAATGGATATTTTGAATTATCGTTTGGCGATGGATCAATTCTGGGACGGACGCCAACAGCTGGTAACAAAATTGTAGTTGAATATCTTTCAGCTGTTGGTGAAGATGCTAATCAAGCAGCAATCTTCAAGGCATCTAATAGAGTTGAGGTAACAGATGGTAATGATTACAATCTCAATGTTACAACTATATCAAATGCGGCCGGTGGTGCTGGTAAAGAAACGATAGAATCGATTAGAAAAAATGCACCGTTTCAATATGCATCACAAAACAGGATGGTAACAGCTGCAGACTATTCTGCTTTGGTTCTTAGAAACTTCTCATCATTAATCAAAGACATTAAGGCATGGGGAGGCGAAGATTCTCTTGATCCTGAATTTGGTGTTGTTTATATGTCTGTCGTCTTCAACGATAATGTTACTCAGGCTCAAATTGACAGCACAAAACTACAGATCCTTGATCTTGCAAGTCAGCTCTCAGTTGTTTCTTTTGATCTTAAGTTTGATGATCCTGTTGAGACTTTTATAGAGACAGGTATATTTTTCCAATTCAACCCTCGATTGACATCAGTCAACCTCAATGTTGTTCGTGCAGAAATTGACACAATTGTTGATACGTATTTTGCGAATAACACAGGTAAGTTCGAGAGAGCATTTCGTCGATCAAATTTGTTGACATTGATTGATGAGGTCAGTCCTGCTGTATTGTCGACCCGTGCAGAAATTAAAATGCAACAACGGTTTGTTCCATTAATTGATAATCTTAACAGCGTATCTCTTCGGTTCCCTTCTCCATTAGCTGAACCAGACGATAAAAATCATATTATTACTTCTTCTCCGTTTAAATATCAAGGACGGATTTGTAATATTAGAAATAGACTTAACAGTTCTACTCTAGAAGTAATTGTTATCGCTGATTTGTCGGTCGCGATCGACAATGTTGGCACATTTAATCCAACTACCGGCGTTGTTAGCATTGTTGGATTGAGACCGGAAGAATTGATTGGTGGGGAAGATTACATTAAGATTACTGTAACACCAGCAAATCAAAGTGCAGTTGCTCCAGTGCGAAATGATATTCTTAAGCACGACAAAGTAAACTCCTTTATTACACCTGTAGTAGTAGACGCATCTTACTAATATGGCGCACGTTACCCAAGACAAAACTCTAGTCGATAATAATCGACGGGACCTTTCATTCAGTGATAAGCACTCAATTCGTGAGGTGTTGCCTGAATACTTTGGCTCGACATATCCTAAGTTCCTTGCATTCCTGGAAGCATATTATCAATTCGAGCATGATCCAATTTCACCATCTCATCTAATCCATGAGTTGTTTGAAAGCAAGGATATTTCTGCAGCAGATGAAAAGCTGTTAAATTTCATTGAGGATGAATTGCTGCTCGGCGAGCAATATTTTCAAGGATTCCAAGATAAACGAGCAGCTGCAAAGGTCTCAAGTGTTCTCTATAGATCCAAGGGCACTTTGTTTTCTATGCAACAATTCTTCAGAATGTTCTATGGTTTAAATCCAGATATTGAATATACGAAGAAATATATTTTTACTGTCGGTCAATCAGAAATTGGTTCGGAGTCTGAACGATTTATTTTGAACGATAAACTGTATCAACAGTATGCTATCCTTATTAGAATTGGTATACCACTCAGCGAGTGGAAGGATACATACAAACTGTTTGTTCATCCGGCTGGATTGTATCTCGGTGCAGAAGTTCAACTTGCTGCCACAGGGGATGTAAATTTATTCGCGCCAACAGCCACACCTGACGAGGCACCCGCGATTGCTGTACACAGCACAGGAGCGTTGGTATCAACTACACTAACAGAGGTTTCTGGTTTGGTTGTTGCAAGAGGTGGTATCCATGGTGATACCTATGATGATGCATTAACAGATAGCGAGTATAGCGTGGTAAGAAGAGTTGAAGTTTCCACTAACTTTAAGGGTGAGCCAAACTACGGAGACCTTACAATTGAGCAATTGGATAGGACATACGATGATATTGGTGAGGCTGCAGGTAGAACATCTCCATCGTTCGATGAAGATTCTGCTGGTGTTGATTTCCGGGTTGCACGGCTCTCGTCTACGCTTGATACGTTTGACGAAGTTTATGTCCCAGTTTGGGATCCATTGGATAGACAGTTTGATAGTGATCTACCCATCGTATAAATATCAGTATAACTAATTAATAGGTTAGAACATGGCACGACAGAACATTAATATTGGCACATCAGCTAACGACGGTACAGGTGATACCTTACGTGTTGCTGGCCAAAAGATCAATCAGAACTTTGCTGAGATCTATGAGCAGCTAAGTGGGGATAGCGGTCAGCCTTCTACTAATATTCAAATTCAAGACACTACTATTAGAAGAACTCAGACTGCTTCTAACTATACCGATCTTGCATTTACAACCCCAACCGCTGCGCGTACAATCACATTTCCTAATGCTACTGGTACTGTTATCTTAAACGATACGACAGACACATTAGAAAATAAAACATTGCTGACGCCAGCAATGACACAACCAGAAATTAAGGATGCGGATTCTTCTCACAATTATGTTCTTGTTCCTGGGTCGTTGACGGCCAATACTAACCTAAACATTCCAACGTTGACAGACAGCGATACGATTGTTACACTTGCGACGCAACAGACTTTAACAAATAAGACTCTTACGTCTGCTACTCTTACAACTCCTATTGTTGATAGTTCTATTAATGATATCAATGGTGCAGAACTTATTAAAGTAACAGCCACAGCAAGTGCTGTTAACGAGGTTACTTTAGCCAACGCTGCTACGGGTAACGGTCCATCTCTAAGTGCTACAGGTTCAGATACTAATATTAATTTCAATGTTAATAGTAAAGGATCGGGTGCTGTTGAGGTTAACAAGTTGGCATTGAATCATCAAACACAAACAGCTGATGGAGCTGTTAGTGATAGTGCCTCTTTCGTAGTATTCAACAAAGGCTCAGCTCTTGCAGCAACCCTTGCTGATGGAACAACAACAGGAGAACTCAAGATTATGGCCAATGCTGGTGCAGGTCTAGTTACAGTTACTCCAACCAGCTTTGCTCCAGGCACATCGTTTAGCTTAGCACAAAACGGTTCAACACAAGTTATTTGGTCAGGCGCTAACTGGTTTATGGTTGGTGGTGCTGATTCAAGCAACGCTTACGTCACAATTACTGCATAATAGGATAAACAAATGGCAGCGACAATCACTGATAATTTAAAGAAACAGTTTATAAGTCAGACAATAGCTGATATTGAAAACGTCAGCAGTTACTACTATGCGGCAGTTGGTAAAAACGATCCATGGGATTCTGATCAGAATCCTACAACTCCTACCAACTCATTGCGTACCGCCAGACAAGCAAGGTATGCTGTTCAATCGTATAAATTAGTATCTGATGCATCCGCTGTTGTACCCCGTAGTAACTGGTCAACAGGTGCTGTATATTCGGGTTGGGATGATGCTGGTGTAGGCCATCCTACTAACAACTTCTATGTAATAACAGACGAGAACCAGGTGTATGTTTGTTTGCAGGGTGGTCGGAATGCCCAAGGACAGGCTGTCCCTTCCACTGTTCAACCAACAGGTACCGGCACAAGTCCGTTTTACACAGCTGATGGCTACATGTGGCGTTACTTGTATACTATTGGTGCATTATCTGCTTCCAAATTTCTAGCCGCAAACTTTATGCCAGTCCAAAGAATTGATAGTGCTGGCGCCGCAGATCCTGAGTCAGAAAGAAACCAAGTAATAAACCAGAACGCCGCTGTTGCAGGACAAATTATTGGTTATCGAGTTACAAATCAGGGCAGTGGTTATGAAACCGTTCCAGCTGTCACTGTTGTTGGTAATGGGACAGGTGCTACTGCAAGAGCGTTCATCGATGGCGGTGCGGTTGTAAAGATAGAAATTGATTCGAATGGATCTGGCAGTCCTGATATTGGATCAGGGTATGACTGGGCCTCTGTTTCTGTAGAAGCTCCGACTGGTGTGGGTGGTGTGACAGCAGTGATTCGGCCTGTAATTGGTCCGTCACAAGGCTTTGGTTATGATGCGCGAGATGACTTAAAAGCAAGCGCAATGATGCTTAATGTTAAGCCATCTGGAGCAGAAGATGATGACTGGATTATTACATCTGGCAACAGCTTCAGACAAGTTTCTTTGATTCGCAATCCTAAGAAATGGCAAGACGTAGATTCCGATTATACAAGCACCACAGGATCTGGTTTAAGATATCTATCACTATCGTCTGTTAGTACAACATTTCAACTAGGAACCTCAGGTGCACCCGCGATTATTGAAGGGGGCACATCTGGCGCTCGTGCTTATCTCGATGATGTGTATGACTCTGGTTCTACCCATTATCTGTATTTCCACCAAACAGAAACGACAGGATTCACAAAGTTTCAAGAGTCGGAAACAGTGACGGTCGATGGTGGTGTTGGTGAAGGCGTCACAGAGCTTGTCGCAACAGACGCAGACTCTGATGCGTATACTAGAGGCTCAATAGATCCATTCAGTGGTGAATTGCTGTACATAGATAATAGAGCTCCTATTCAACGTGCTGAAGAGCAGACAGAAGATATTAAAATTGTTATTCAACTATAAAGAGTAGAAAAGAATGGCTACAAGTTTCTCGAAAAATTTATTTGCATCTACCTATAAAGACGATTACGTTGATAGCGACAACTATCACCGTATTCTGTTTAACGCCGGCCGTGCTTTGCAGGCTCGTGAACTTACACAGATGCAAACGATTACACAGACAGAAATGTCTCGTTTGCTGCGACATCTGTTTAAAGATGGTAACCCTGTCAATTCGGGAAACATGACGTCTAACAATGAATATGAATTCATTAAGTTAGATACATCAATTAATCCTTACCCTACAGGAGCCGCTCTAACTACACTAAACTCAGGTAGTCAACGATTGACAAGTACTGAGGGTGTCATCGTAGAGGTGATTGAGAGCACAGCCTATGTTAGTGCAGCAGAGCCTGCAACGCTGTTTGTTCGCTATGTCAGTACCCAAGCAGAAACAGCTGGTAGCGAACCAATTAGAGTTACACCCGGTACTACATTGTCGGGAGGTGATTTTACATTTACTGTACAGACAACTAACACTCCATCCAATCCAGCTGTGGGACAAGGTACACGGTTTTCTATTGACGCTGGTGATTTTTATGTCAAGGAAAGATTAGTATTTACTGGTTCACAGAGTATTATCGTTTCCAAATATTCTAGTACTCCCAACGCAACTATCGGCTTGAAGGTAACAGAAAGCATTGTTACTACGGCAGATGACCCTAATTTGTTTGACAATCAAGGTGCAACACTAAACAGATCTGCGCCTGGTGCAGACCGTTACAGAATCCGTCTCACACTTGCTGTGATTGAGGACCTCACTGCAACCGACAACTACATCTATCTTGCTCAAATACGCAACGGAGTGAAGATAGACGAAAATGTAACTGGTGATGATTACAACATTCCTGAAAAATTGTTAGCTACTAGAACATTCGAAGAATCAGGTAACTACATTGCCAAGAATTTTATTCTTAAATTTGATACGAACGAAGATGACAATACAAAAGTTGATTTAGACATTAGTAATGGTGTAGCGTATGTTGATGGGTACAGAGCGTTTATTAATCTTCCAACGAAGTTTACAATTGATAAGCCACGAACAACTGAATTAACAACAGATGAAGCAATTAGTGCTTCGTATGGTTATTACTATATTGGTGTTGCTAGTTCAAACGCTGGTTTGCCTAATCCGTTCGAACAAGTAACGCTAAAGAGTGGATCTAATTTTACAGGGACCACTCTTGGTACTGCTTATGTTAGTGCCGTAGAAGAAAACAACGATGGTAACTTCCGAATTCATTTGTTTGGTGTGGAAAGAGAGTCTGGCGCGAACTTAGGCGGTTTGGCATCATTGGGCACAAGCACAACAAACTATATCAATATTCTTGCAGAAAACGACACTGCGGTTTTGAAAGAAGCAGCTGCGAGCTCATACTTATTTGATTTGCCAATCACACGACCACAAAGCGTCACTGGTGCAGATATTACTGTTCACCGCTATTTCGGATCAATCTCTGCTACAAGCAACCAAGTTCAATTAACTGGATTAACAGATGCAGATTGGACTAACACAACTGATTTTGTGTTTAGTAGAGACTCTGATGTTTCGTTCACGGCAACGCTTGCTAGTGGTGGTACGGCGGGTGATACGTTTGCAAACTTTAACATTGATACCGTAACAATAGACGATGGAACATTGTTAGAAGTTCATGGTTTTGTGTTGTTGACCAATGCCCAACCTAAGCAGAAAAGTCTTACAACTACTACAAGTACAATCACACCTGCAGGTAATGGTACTGTTAATTTAGGAAAAGCAGATGTTTACGATGTGTTAGCAATCAGAAGTGGCTCAGTTTCAGGAGCTGACATTTCTTCTCGTTATGAGTTTGACAATGGTCAAAGGGATACACATTATGATTTGGGTCAATTGAGACTCAAGCCAGGACAAACAGCACCAGCAGGTGATGTATATGTACAGTTCAGGTATTTCGAGCATTTGGCAGGTGGCCACTATTTTGCCGTAAACTCATATTCAGGACAGATTGACTATGAAGATATTCCTGACTATACAAAAGACGATGGTTCTACAGTCAATCTCAGAGATGTACTTGATTTCCGTTCTGTAAAGAGTCCGAGCGATGACTTTACAAGTGCAGGATCAATTCAATTTAGATTACCAAGAAATGCTCAGGCTGTACAAGCTGATGTGAAGTATTATCTTGGCAAGACATTGAGAATTGGTATTGATCAGAACAGTGCCGTTAGTGTTCTAGAGGGTGAACCTTCTCTTGTCCCTCAGTTACCAGCTAAACCAACAGGCACGTTGGATTTGTTCCATGTTCACATGAATCCATACATGTTAAATGATGGAGATTTGTTTACTAACCAGATTCGCGCACAACGATACACAATGCAAGATATCGATTTGCTCGAGCAACGGTTGTCAAAACTTGAAGAAGTCACTTCGCTATCTCTACTAGAGACTCAAACAGATAACTTACTGGTATTTGATTCCGCTGGTAATTCTCGTCTCAAGTCTGGTTTCTTTGTAGATAATTTCTACGATCATGCTCGTGCATTAACAACGAGTGCTGATTATCATGCCTCTATTGATCCTCAACAAGGGATTCTTAGACCGTCGTTTGTTGAACAAGAGCGCCGATTGAAGTTCGACTCGGACAATTCGACTAATGTTGTATTGAAGGGCGACAATGTTTATTTGTCATACACTCACTCAACATATCAAGATCAGCAGTTTGCAAGCGAATATATTAACATTAATCCTTATGCTGTTGTACGCAAAGAAGGTTTCATGGAACTTTCACCTACAACGGATAACTGGGTCGAACGTGACTATGTTGCCGACAATGTGATAGATGGCGGGGTCACAATCAGCAACAATGCTAGTTTTGGTTGGAATAATTGGTTGTGGAATTGGGCTGGTCAACTACAAGGTCAGGCAACATTTGGTGCTTCGGTTCAGAACGAATCAATAGAGCGACGTATTAGTCACAGAATGCGGGGATGGAGGACAGTAGTAGGCACGTTCCAAACAGCACGTATTACGTCTGATAGAGTTATTCGTAATACTGTCGGAGACAGATTATTAGATACCGCTTTTATTCCATTCATGCGTTCAAGAAAGGTGTATTTCAGGGCTTGGGGTCTAAAACCTAACCACAGAATGTTCCCATTCTTTGATAATGTGGATGTGTCGTCGTGGGTTAAAGTTGAATCGTATTCTCGTCACAGTCAAAACGACGAAGATTATGGTAACCGTTATAATGCTGCAACTCAGCACCCCGATACTCCAACATCTGAAATCATTACAGGTGCTGATGGTACGCTTGCTGGTTCATTCTTCATTCCGTCTACAGCCGCAAGAAGATTCAGAACTGGTACCCGCGAGTTCAAATTAATGGATATTAATGTAGCGCAAGATGACAACGCGCTATGTATTGCACGTGCGAACTTTACGTCAACGGGAGTTTTGGAAACTCGACAACGCGACATTGTTGCAACGAGACGGATTGTTATTGGAGGTGGTACTACCACAAGAGCTTGGTTGGTTGATCCTCTAGCTCAGACATTCTTTGTTCCTGAAACAGAGGGTGTGTATGTAACAAAGGTTGGTATCCACTTTGCTACTGTGGATTCAACAATTCCTGTGATTTGTCAAATTAGACCAACAGTGAATGGTGTTCCATCATCAACAGAAATTCTAGCGATGACACAGCAAGTGCCAACAGCGGTCCCTGCTGATCTAACTACAGCTTCTATGACAGATGTACAAGGACTAGAAACTGTATTTGAGTTTGACGAACCTGTTTATCTAACAGGTGGTAACGAGTACTCAATTGTGTTGATCGCTGATACAACGACGTACAATGTCTATGTATCGAAGGCTGGTGATTTCCAATTGAACACGACTGCAGCGAGAGTTGCTAAACAACCTTCTCTCGGTTCGTTGTTTAAGTCACAGAACGCTAGAACATGGACTCCTGATCAAGAACGTGATTTAATGTTTACTTTGTATAAAGCAAACTTTAGTACAAGCCAGGGTGTCGCTAGACTAGTGAATGTAACAACACCTCTTGAATTAATTCAAACGAACGAATTGTTGACCGACTCCGGAGACTCTGGTGTATACATTCCTCTAACAGGACATGGTTTTGTTGTTGGAGATACGGTTAACATTGCTGGGGCAGAAGCTGTTGGTGGTATATCAGCAGGCTCTATCAATGGCGTGAGAACAATTGAATCAGTCGATGGATACGGATTTAAGATCATAGCTGATTCTGCTGCAAACGCGACAGCGTTGGGTGGAGGAACCGCAGTACTAACTGAACGACAAGTAATGATGGACGTTGCTGTTCCGCTAGTCGAAACCCTCGTTCCTCCAAACACTACAATAAGATTTACAGGTAAATTCCTTTCTGGTGTTTCATTGACGTCGAATGATGGTCTAAGTGGGTACAATCAAGATACCTCATTCACACCAATTGTTATTAACGATAATAACATATTTAACACACCTAAAGTGATTGCATCAGAGCGGGTTGAGGCAGCGCAAGGGTTCGATGCCAACAATGGTAACAAGTCAGTTCAAATCAACGCTATTTTGAATTCTTCGAATAGCAATGTATCGCCTATGCTCGATATGCAGCGTTGCTCAATTCTTGCTGTCAACAATTTGATCGACAGACAGGCTGCAGCTGCAACGAGTGGATTCAATGTACCTAATACGTACATTGCAGAAACTTCACCATCAGGTGGTACTCATCTCGCTAAGCATATTACTCTTCCTGTCGCTCTAGAAAATCCTGCAACAGGCATTAAAGTTCTTTTGGCAGCAAACAGACCTAATGGTTCTTACGTTGACTTGTATTACAGAACTAATACAAGCCAAGACAGCGCGGAAGGTATCTTGTTTAACACTGAGTGGATTCTACAGGATACTATTTCTCCTGTAGCGACAGATGATAACATAACAGTGTTTAGAGAGTATGAGTATTTGATTGGAGGTGATAATGGCGATTTGACACCGTTTGATCAGATGCAATTTAAGATTGTAATGAAATCAACAAACAGTTCGAAGGTTCCACAAATTCGGGACTTCAGAGCAATTGCCTTGAGTACCTAATATGAAATCTTATCATGTGCCTGTGGAGAACAATCCCGGTCTCGTGCGCGACATGAGATCGGGTGCAATTGTTAGTATAAATAGTAATGATGAAATAGCAAGAGCTCAAAGAGTAAAACAAGCTCGAAGAGATCAAATTAAACAACAAGCACAGCTTCGTGAAGACGTTGACAACTTAAAGAATGATGTACAAGATATTAAGAGCTTGCTTACTAAATTAGTAGAGAAGTTGTAAATGGCCAAGACAATTGTCAATTCAAGCGATACCATTAATGTATGGAAAGAGAAGACTAACGATATCTCGACCGATCTAGGTGATATCGTTCAGCTCACTACGGATACTGACTCCGATGTAGTAGGAGCTATTAATAGTCTTGATTCTAATCTTGGTCCTCGTGAAAATCTAACGACAATAGATAAAACCAATGTCGTTACTGCAATCAACGAACATGATGCAGAGATTGGTGATAGTGCATTAGCGACAACAGCTCAGACTCTACGTGCTGCTATCAATGAGCTTGACTCTGATATTGGTGCTGAGCCAGCAACTAACTTAACAACCACAGCAAAGACTCTTACAGGTGCTATAAACGAGCACGAGACAGACATTGGCAACATGACGTTGACCGGTCTCACTGCTACTGATCTTTCAGCAGCTGCAAGAGAATTGCGTACAGAGCTTGGTGACGTAACAGCTCTCACAACAACAGAAAACACTAATACAGTAGGTGCTATTGTAGAAGTTGTTGACCGTGTTGATTCGCTAGATGGTCTTCTTGATCAAGCTGTATTAGTAGCATCTGATGTAGAATTCAATAGCGTTACAAACGGCCGGCAAGTTGTTGACAGCACAGGTGTAACCAACACCGGCGACTTTACTGTTGATGCAGCAACAAGTATTGTACTTGATGCAGACAACGCTACTGTTGAAATTGCTGATGACGGCACAACTCAATTTACATTTACTAATGACGGTACAAACAAAGAGATTGATGTACCAGCCGGTGATCTAACCGTTGATGTAGAAGGTGACATTAACTTAGATGCAAACGGAGGTGACGTCGCTCTAAAGGATGATGGTACACAGTATGGTGCATTTACCAACACATCGGGTAACCTAATTGTCAAGTCAGGCAGTACGACTGCCATGACATTTGATGGTGCTAATGTTACTACTGCTGGTACGGTTGCAACCGGTGGTAGTGTTACTGTTGGTGGTACAAACATCAACAGGACAGGCAGTCTAACACTCGATGTCTCTGCTAACATCAGCTTGGATGCTGATGGTGGCAACATCTATTTGAAGGATGGCGGTACCACAGTTATTACTGCTAACCTAACAGGCACTCCTAAGATCTTTACTGGTTCTGGCAACCTAGAAATTGAAGCGGCTGGCGACCTTCTTCTTGATGGAGACGGCGGTAATGTTATTGTCCAAGACAACGGCGATGAGCTTCTAAGATTTACAAACACATCAGCTGAACTGACTACATTTAAAGTTGAAAAAGACGAGCTTTTATTTGAGATAGGTGATAAAGCTACAGCAACAGGTGTAGCTACGTTCAAGGCTTATGGTGGTGAATTCCACTTCCATGATTCAACTACTCATGGTCTTGAGATGGATCTTAGTACTGATGCAGCTCGTATCAGAGCAAGCTATGGTAGACTAGATCTTGTATCGGATAGTTCTGATGTTAGGATTGATCCATTTAGTGGCAACGTTACGTTGTACAAAAATGGTGTATCGTATGCCACTCTAACAAGAAAATCTGCTGATAACAACCTTGAAGTTAAGTCTAATGGCCAAACGGTGTTTACTGTTTCTACTGGTACTCCAACAACGGAAAGAGATGTTACGTTCAATGGTAAGGTTTTTCTACCAAATGCAGATCTAACAGATTCGTTAGATGATAAACATCTCTCAGAAATACTCAACTTTTTGTTGACAAACATTCAGGATGCCGATGCATATGCTGGTACGCTATCCCTCAACACCGTCGCGACAAACCTAACAGCTGCTGTTAACGAGCTAGAGTCAGATTACATTGGTGGTGACATTGCTCAACTAACTACAACTGGTACCGATCTAATTTCTGCCATCAATGAACTTGATGGTGAAATCGGTACGCTGGCGAGCTTAAATACAGATGCACAAGGTTCGTTGGTTGCCGCAATCAACGAAGTTGATACAAATGCCAATACAGCAAATACAACAATTGGCACAATCTCAAGTTTTAATACAGCTTTCAAATCTGGCACAACTGTTGTCAGCAACGTCAATAATTTGTATACTACCCTCAATGGTCGCATTGGAACGCTGTCAAGTTTAAATACCACAGCACAATCAAATGCAGTTGCTGCTATCAATGAACTAAAAGCTAGAATTGATACAGACAGCGATCGTTTAACCACTCTTGATGGTACATCGGGCGCGGTTGGCGACCTTGATACAAAAGCGACGACAATAGTCGGGGCGATCAATGAGGTATTTAATAGAACAACAGATTCGGTAAGTGAGGGTTCGACAAATCAATACTTCACAGACGCCCGTGCAAGAGGTGCTGTTAGTGTAACAGATGCTGGTGGTGATGGCTCATTGAGTTATGATTCTGGTACCGGTGTATTTACTTACACTGGACCATCTGCTTCTGAAGTCAGGGCGCATATTTATGCTGGTGAGGGTCTTGATTTTCAATTTGGTATAATTAGTGGTGAAGATGCAACAAAGGATAACAAAGGTATTGCATCGTTTGACTCTGCCAACTTTACTGTTACAGATGGTCATGTCGAATTGTCGTTGAATGGTTTCTTGTTAGATGGTGATATAAGTACTCTTGCCGGCATTTCTGTTAGTAAGCTACAGCAGATTGATGCTAATACTGTTCTTGGTAATGCAACAGGAGCCACAGCAGCTGTTACGGCGACTCAAGTTCAGACAGCAATGATTGCTAATAATGCCGTTACTAATGACAAAATTGAGCAAGTAAATACTACTTCAAGTGTAGGATACGTTTTAGGTAGAAGTGCAAGCGCAGCTGGTAATGCAGATTGGATACAAGTGACTAATAGTATGATTGCTGATGGTGCAGTTACGGCGAGCAAGCTTGTCGATGGTGGCACTACCCTAAATATTAAAAACAGCTCTGGTACTACAATATTCACTATTACGGGTGTCAGCTCTTAATTATTTGTAAAGGTTTGATATGACAGTACGTACTCCTCTAAAAGATGCGGGCTTAGAGTCTAACTCTGTAACTCTACAAGAAGAATCTGATGTTACGTATGCCCAGCTCAAGTTGGTCAATGCATATTATGGATTGTTGAGAAGCGATCCTGGATCTTCCAGCACGCAGTTCAACGCTGGTGTTGCGTTGTATTTTGGTTTTACACATACATATGGCTCGTACCCCGAAACAAATTATCAGTACACAGAACAGAGCATAGAGACTGCAACAAGTTGGACTCAGTTGACTGGGTATGGTCAGCCATATGTGATGGATATTGTGCGCTACAGGGGTACTTCACTAGCTAGTTCGCCAGGAGATACATGGACTGCCTTAGATGAAAATGATGATATGCAGAACACTTGGCTCGAGCCTGGCACCGGAACAACAAATGCTAGTGATTACACTGCAACAGTTGATGTGGTGACACGCACTGGGTATTATAACAATCTGGCTCAGTGGGTCCATGGCGATCCCAGCAGTCTTGCAGACATAGCGGAAGAAGATCGGCCATTGTATCGAGATGCTAACGGTGACTTACGTCGAATGACATTGGCGGATATTGATGATACGTTCATTAAACCTGCAATCTTACTTCTAAATGGTGAAACGTCTTTAGCGCTATCGACTGAGGATCTCAGACCATATACAGTAGCTAGTGGCAGTACTCCTAGTGGTTACTCCGTGTTGAATGCCCACAACAATGGAAGCTTTGGATCGGGGGTTTTGTTTCAAGATACACGAGCAGATGAAGATGCGTATGTGAATACAGGATTATTGTATACTAGTTCGACTGAGAAATTAATTAATAGATATTTTTTGTTCCGGAAGTTAAATTGCAACACAACTCTCTCCGCTTACTCAAATAAATCCTATGATTTTTATCGGTTTACTGATAGTAACGATCTTCAACCATACACACCCGACCAACTTGCAAGTAAATTAATAAATCGTATGAGTTATTATATTGCTGCAGTTGACAATTATAGAATTAGATTTCGAATGACGTACGGTATAATACCTAGCAGTTATTGGAATGGTGAAAGGTTTCCAGTGGGATCATTGATGAGAGACACGAGGTTGGATGATTCAGTAAGACTTGAAAGGCGGTTTACTGACGATGACTACCGTTCGCAATTTGTACCAGTAAATGATGGATCGCCGCAAAATATTCAGCAGTACCGTTTGGTACAGGGGCGATATTAAGGAGTAATTATGTACGATAAAGGTAAATTTGTTAGAGCCTATTTTGTTCAAGGATCGCGAGATACAGTAAGAGCGTTTTGGAAGCCGAACAATTCAAATGAGCTGCAAGAGGTGCTTGCAGAAACGCTTCCAGGTATTGATCGTGGGTATGATGCAATTCTTAAAGACCTATCCTTAGATGACATTGAGCGCGAAACAAATGAAAATGAAAAGGTTTTTCGTCAGCAGCTTGCTAACTTTTATATGGCAGAAGCGGAGAAGAAAGGATTCGTTTACGATCCATCGGTTGTGGAGCCAAACAAGAGATTGAACTTTGATTGGTTGTTTGAGCTACCCGAGGGAACAGAGGGACAAGACTTCTTGTTCGAGCTCAAGCTAAGATTATTTGATGATGAAAGAATTGCCTCATCTTCAGATGCTGACACAAAGAAGAAGATGCGCGACGCCGACAACGTGCTTGATGCAATGTATTACGCGGGTAAGTTAATCCACGAATAAATGGTAATCCTTCCAATTGCGAGGATGATTAGCCATGTGGGTAAAATGAACAAACTTAATTGTAGGCCAGAACTCTCCCCCTAAGTATGCATAAGAGTGCCCAGTCGCCTCTTTGAACTTTGTATTCATCCGCGAAATACTGTGGCTGTGTTCTGGTCGAGCCTCCATTCTGCAAAACCAATCATTGGGCAGTTTGACTAGCTCAAGGCGTTCATTTACTGTGTCATTAATAAAATGCTGCTCTCCATTGACCGGTCCTGATGTAAAACCTTGTTCGATATAAGTTGTCTGCCAGTGGTGAGGATCGCTCATAAACTTTTCATAGATGTATGCGCAGTCTTTGGGATAGTATTTGTAAAACCCACCGTTAATTGTAAATCTGGTTTTTAGATCATCGAATCCCCATCTCCACCAACCCGGTGCAGCTAAGAACTGTCCTCGCTCGATTGGGTATTCAAATATCTTTTTGTAGTCATTGATTAACAACACGTCAATATCCATCACACAAATTGGTTCATCAATATCAAGTGTCATCCCGTACATCTTATTCCATTGAAGTTGTACTCTCGGATCGATTGGTTCACGAACCCAAACAAACTCATATTCAGGTAGCTTTGATTCTAAGTACTGCTCGTACTCAGGACCATACCTGTTTCCTATTCTAACGGCTATGATTTTCATGTATAGTTATTTCTTTTAGAGGTGATATGCCAATTACTGTTGTGTTTGGAGTGGTAAGCAGTTTATTATATGTATCTCGGATGTGGCGCCACGTATGTCTAGTGTATTGATTTGGATCAATAAACGTATCACCAATATAAATTAGCTTTGTCGCCTTTGCGTCAAGACTAATATCATTATCTAACCAATTGAATAATATTGCTGACGCATTTGAAATCTCTTGAACAACATCAGCCCAAACATCGTCAGACCACAAAACGTTGTTACAGTTGTGTTCAGGTTGATGCATGTATAAATTGTACCGCTCAGCCATAATTTTAGTCATGTGTAGCAGTTGCAATCCGTTTGTAGGTTTAGCGCCAAACAATCCATATAAACTTTGTTTCCACAACACATAGTGTTTATTGGCGCCACAAAAAATCATCTTTGTGTGCTTGTTACTGCCCAACGAACCCCAAATTAGTTCACCTATACTTCCTGATGCTGGTGCATATATTTTATCATACTGTCTTGGGGTTAGTTGACTAATATATTTTACTACGTCGCTGTATTTTTCTATGTCGCGGTATATTAACAGATTCGGTTGTTCGACAGATGGATTATTGATCCACACAGTTTCTGCATTTGTAAATCGCTGTACAGTATCTGATTGTTTTAGAAGATTGCAAAATAACGTCCGTCCTTTTATCCCCCTTGTCGGTGTGTTTGTGGATTCGTTATTTAACCAAAGATGAAAAATGTCAGCGATGTTTGATGCTGGTGACAGAGGAGTGTAATATTTTACACCACTCCAAGAAACAATTGCATAGTTGTATTTTTGTTGCAGTGCTAGTTTGTATCCACCCTCTAAACTATCTGCAAATATAATGTTGCATCTTTCTGGATATGATAGCCATGTCGTAACTATGTCCTGATCAGTAGTAGTTGGATTTGTCAGTATTATATGGACGTAGTTTTGATTGGTGGCTGGGCCATTAATAATGTAGTTTTGTAGTTCCGTCATAATTAAATATCTTAATGATTCTGACAAATTATTTTTTCACGAAATGGGTCAACTCCCATCACAGTTGTATTAGGCAGTGAACAATATTTATTGAATTGTATATCCATATAATCTATGGAATAATGAAAGTATGAAAATACGTATGAAAAAATATTAGTTAGGTATACTAAGTTTCTTTTCGATGGATCTATTGATGGCAACTGTGTCATGCAATCGAGCTCAATCATATCCACATCTTGCACACTGTTTATTGTGTCGACCCATTGTTGATCTGACCAAAACTCACCGTACTGATTTGCTTTGTATTCTGCAACATCAACGTAACAACCATACCGCCGTGCAACAATTTCTGTAATTCGATCCAATTGATCAACGGAAGTCACTCTAGCGTTGCCAGCACTGTACGCCCCGTAAAGACTATCCTTCCATATAACAGAAGGTTTGTTGTTATCAAAAAATACTAATTTGGTGTTGCTGTGACCAAACTTTGTCCACAAATATTCCCCCACAGCACCAGATGCTGGTGCGTATATAACATCATACTTGGGTCCATTGTATTCGTTGTAAAATCGTTCTAATGTGGAAAAATGACTGGTGTTGTTTCTGTATATAATGTTGGGAACTTGCTCTTTGTCCTGGTTCAAAGGAGCTGACACTTCTTCTCGTTGGGGGTAGGTGAAGTATTTTAAATGTCGCTCTTCAGTTGTAAAATTCAGAACTTGCTTACCATCAACTAACAACGCAGTAATGTACTCAGCCATTTCTGCGTCTACAACGTCCTTCTTTTCAGTACCCGGTTTTAACCACAGGGGTGTGTAATCATCATGTATGTTTTGTTTACATACAACAGGAACACTTGCTGTCCCTGTCCACTTGCCAAACGATGGACGTCCCACAGATCGCCAATGTTTCAGATCTAGAAACATTGACTGGAGGTGTAACCTACCGTATTGTTTGTTTGGATGCCACAATATGTGCCCCTTGCAAGGACTCTGCTCACTTTCGTTTTCTATCCATTGATCAAACATTGTCCATATGTTGTCGGCTGGAAGTGATGGCGTACGATATACAGTGCCGACATATGAAACCAATGCATAGTCAAAGTTGTCTGCCTCAGCACACCCCTCATCTAAGGTCTTTGCAAAGATTGCTGCCTTCTCTTTGTCGGTGTTATCACCTCTACGGATACCAGTAAACCATGTTAGTCCCATCAACTGTTTGTAAAAATCTCCGAACGGCAGCAATGGATAGTCCAGTATAATGTGGACCTGCTTCCTGCTATTGTTTTCTGCATGGTGTGTGTTTGATATAATATAATTCTTATACTCGTCAAACGTCTGCATCTGGATATTCTTTTTCAAATGATCTTATGAATAATTTATTTCGCTTGTCACATGACCCCCCATGGACAATGAAGTGTATTCTTGGCAACTTGCTGAAGTTTGCTGCTTCGTGGAATGGTCCATTATTAAACCAATACACCTCTCGTGGCTGAAACGGCACCTCAAGTTTGTCTTCTGTTCTACGCAAATAGCAATCAGCAGGTTGCGTGATTGCTATGTTAATAGCTGACATAACGTCGTTCTTCAATTCCATTCCATCTGTCCATTGATGGGTGTCAGTATGGCTATGAATATAACCACCCGACTCTAATAACATAAACCGACACCTACCGTAGCGACCGTTATTCGGAAACGTGTTTTTTAACCAATCTGTCATTATCGGTGCATGGTCTGTTAACATTGTCCACTTGTACCTGTCCTTAGCGTTGGGATCATAATGAGTAATGTTCCACTCTTCCCCATACAATGTAGCAGAACTCCATCCACGGCCGTGACTTACACGATGAGGTGTAAATAGTTGATTATTATACACCGCCATGGCCTCTTGTTCAACCTGTGGTGGTATCTTTATATCTGCTTTGAGATAAAAAATATTATTATTTTTGCACCATGTCCGTATTTGTTCCACTCGAGTATTCATTTTTGTCCTATCACCATAAACCTCGTATATTGTTCTAATTTAAGTTCACCGGTATAGTACAAACGTGACAGTCCACAACTATTAACAAACTCGTCGAGTGTTGATTTGCAATTGATATGCTCTGTGATCCTTATCCCATCAGCGTGGGTGTAATTGTTGCTTTGCATTGCATACATTGACTTGTTGTTAAGATTCATTTCCACCAAATCAAATTCCATGTGTTCGCAACTTGTGTTGATGACAACATCATACTGTTCATGTGAGTGTTCTAACCAAAGTTTTGCATCAGTAGAAGTAAACCTAAATTTATCATTGTCGCCATACATTATTATGTTGAACTGCTCGGCCAAATGTCTAACTGTGGGGTCGGTATCTACACATGTGAAATGATTACCACCAAGATAATATGGTATGTATGTTGGGTACCACGATCCTAATAATAGCACGTTGTCAGGTGTAACGTGTTTTGCGAGCTGCTCTACCAACCACTGCTTACTATGTAGTTTGTTTGGCAGTAAATGATTTGCAAACTGTGTAATATCTGGGGAGCTCGAATTTGATTTTATTGTTTGTGCAAAAGCTCCAACAAAATAATTATCTATTGAATTCAAGATCAATTAGCGCTTTCATTGTTTGTCTGTCATATTTTACATTCATCATCAGAAAAAAGCATTCGTCGCTAAAACTAACTGCAGAATGTTTTATCATTGCATTGATTAAATAGATGTCACCATCCTTCAAAGGCAGAACAGAATTTCCTAAAATCAAATGGAAGTTATTATAATCACAATTATTGATACAATATAGTAATCTGCATCCTTCTAACTCTGGTGAATGCCACTCCATTGGCCCGTCGCGGTGAGGACGGAAATAACCACCAGCCTGTAGATTTACAATGTGTGTTCTACCCAACGATGACCCAAACTTATCAAGAAGGGATCCTAGTCCCGAATCATAATAGTGCTGAGTTTTTTTAGTAAATGAAAATTCGTGTTGATCGAGTTCCTTGAGAACTATAAAACTAGAATCGTCGTGTTGGCCCGTTGCATTTGTTATAGGAAGTGCCGTACGTTTTTGATCAACCTTATCATCTTTATGATACCTCATAAACACACTACTGTTGTCAAAGCAATATTGTTGAACCTGTTGCAAATCTAGTTTTGGTGTCCAAGAAGTCCAATCCCCTCCACTCATTAACAAGTTTCGATAATAAAGAAATTCATTCATACCAAAAATCCTTTACCCATTCCTCTGCTTGTAATAGACTGGCACCTTCGTTGAAAATACATACCTCGTACGACGGTCTGTATAGTCCGGCTTTGTTGTCGGTACGATAATCCGTGCCCATCTTATATGAGTAAGCAATATCTGTTGGTAAGGTTGCGACTTCCAATTCTTCATTGTATAAGAATCGGTCCACACCTTTGTATTTGAAGAGAGAGTCGACTTTCTTTCTTTGGAAGAGTTCATATACTGGTACTCCTTGATCACCTTGCCACATCATTATAGAGGAATTGTACTTTGTTGTATATCTATCTTGGCCATAACGAAACATTTTGTCAGGTCTATACACATTACCTTTTCTTTTGACTTTACCCTTGGGAAATATCATACCATCTCTCCACACCGAGTGAAGGACAGAAACCGTCTTTGGTTGGACTTCTAACAATCTATTCAACGGATTAATAATAACAATATCAAGATCGAAAAGAATATTAGTTTGTCCTCTGGGGTCATTGAAGTGTCCCAACATATCAATCTTGAGCCACCACTTCTCAAGATCGGATTGTATTGGAATAATTTTAACTTCTGATCTTATATCTGTGGGATCTTCTGTGTAGCAGTAGAAGTCAAAATCTCTAGGAAGATTTCGCTTGACCATACTATAGAGTTTATTAACAAATTCAGCAGAGTACTTATCACCCCACTTCACACATATTATATTCATAGTTAATTTAGTTGCGCAACTTCCTCATTTGTTAAATTTTCAAATGGAACAATCCCATTCATGAATTTGATAAACCCAAGATAACCGGCCTGGTGTGACTCCTGAAAATAATCGACTATATAATCTCTTTTGCCAATCTCAGTAGTATTATCCTCGACTATGGCTAGCGGATTGTTTTGTTGAGCGAGCAAAGTATTACTAGCAGAAATTATGGACTTTGTGTGGGGCACATATAATCTATGACGATTCATAGCTTCTATCACATTGATGGAATTCGAATCTTCTCCCATCTGCTTCAAAACTCTTGGAACCACCAGATCTACCAGTGATTGTTCTGTTGGAGATTTTTTAGATGAATAGCCTAAATTATCATCATCAAAATAAATGTAATGTTTTAAACCAAACTGTTCTACCATATTATAAAATTTTTCACGGTTTACCAAGACTTTTTGTTTTGGGGTAAACTGATTACTGACATTCGAGTATAGTACGTATGTCACGTCCTTACCGTAATATTCAAGGCACATTTGAACTAATATGTTGGCTGGGTTAGGAGTAGGACTACCTCCTTGTTGCATACTAGGTGCCCACCCCACAATCACTCTTTGTCCAAGATCAAGTGGTGAAAAATAATCCGATTTGTTCCATGTGCTCAGCGCAGCCATATAAACTCCTGTAAACTACGTAGTTATTTATAAATGTTCACAACCACAACCATTATAAATAATACAATCGTGTAATACTATCCTATAGGTTTAAAATGGCTCAGTACGAAGAATTTACAATTGATCAAGGTACAGATGTTTCTATAGAACTACATCTTACAAATACGGACGGATCAAAAAAAGATCTGGATGGATACACTGTTGATGGTAAGATGAAAAAAAATTATAACAGTGGAGATTCAGACACAACTACGTTTACTGGTATTGTCGCTTCCCCCGCTTCCAGCGGTATTATAAACCTATCCTTGACAAATGAGCAAACTAATTCTCTAAGAGCCGGTAAGTATGTTTATGATGTAGAAATATCCTATGACGAGGACAGCGCAACTACTATTGTTGAGCGTGTTATCGAGGGTAAAATTTTTGTCACTCCATCAGTAACAAAATAAGACATGGCTTCAGAAAAGTTTAACGTATCGGTAGGTCAGAAGACAACCGTAAAGATATCAGAGGGTCAAACTCTTGTATCTAAGGTTGTAATTGGCACGCCAATACGGTCAGTTGATCAAGCGGCATTCAATGCCGCCACTCTTAACAGACAGCCGCCCGGTTACTATCTTGATTGGAACAATTTTACTAATGTTCCAGATAAGGCAATTCTCGAAAGAATTGAAGAGCTTGATTCAACCACAAGGTTTGGTGCTGGTTTAAAACTTAGAGGAAATATTGTATCAGAGGGTTCAATTGTACCAGACTCTGATATCAGATATAACTTAGGTACACCGCAATATAGATGGGGTTCGTTGTATGTACAAGGACAAACGATCTATATTGGTGACATTGCGTTGTCTGATGATGGCGCTGGTGGCCTTGGTGTATCTCAGGTCGTGTTGGATGACGATGGGAATCAAGTTCTGGGCGAAGATGGTGTACCAGTAATTGGAGTAGTTCAAACTCTTGCTAAAGGTGAGGACCCATCTACAGATTTGACACTGACAACTCAAAACCAGATTGTCGATACATTCAAAGGTAATCTACATCGATCCGTCAAGTATGTAATTCAACTCGAGCATGATTCAGACAGTAGGTACGAGACGTATGAAATGTTGTTGACTCATAATGGTAGTAGTGTGTATATGAATGAATATGGATATGTCAGTACTCTTTCAGATGATTCAAGTCTCGGCGAGTTTGATGCTACTATTAGTATTACAGGAGACAGCTCAACAATATCTCTTCTGTTCACACCGACGCTGACAAATACGAGCTTTAAAGCTAAGAAGTTTACAATAGACGCATAATTAAAACATATAAATAAACAAGTAGTAGTATGTACGTAGCCAAGTGGAAAGTGAAATAAATGGCCATCAATAAGAGGTTTATCGTCCGCAAGGGCTTAGAGGTGAACGACAGCGCTGTATTCAACGGCGTTCTAGTAGCTTCGGGTCTACGATATCCCACAGCAGATGGCAATCCAAATGATGTTGTTAAAACAAACGGAGCGGGAACGCTGTCGTTTGGTAAGCTAGCAATTAGCGACTTGTCAGATGTCGATTTGCAAAGTCTTCAGGATGAAGGGCTTCTCGTATATGATTCAGATAACGGTAAGTGGACTGCTAAAAATGAAATTGTGGCAGACATTACTTCCGATGGAGGCTTTTATTAATGGCATCAATTATTAAAATTAAACGATCTGGTACGAGTGGTGCACCGTCAACACTCAAGCTAGGTGAACAGGCGTACTCATACTTAAGCGGTACCCAAGGCAATGGTGGTGATAGACTATACATTGGTACGGGTGGTGTCGATGGCTCAGGCAATGCTAACAGCATTGATGTCATTGGTGGTAAGTACTTTACAGATAGATTAGATCACGTTGAAGGTACACTGACTGCATCCAGTGCAATTATTACGGATGCAAGCAGCAAGATTGACAACTTAAAAGTTGACAATATTGACATCAACGGGAACACAATTAGCTCGACAGATACCAACGGTAATGTTGTATTAGATCCCAACGGATCAGGTACTGTTGATGTTTCGAGCGCTAAGATTACAAGTCTAGGCACACCTACTGCTGGTACAGACGCTGCAACAAAGCAATACGTTGATGATAACGTAGGTGCATCGAATCTAACAATTAATGGTGATACAGGTACTGACACCATTAACATGGCTGACTCCGATCTAACGATCACAGGCAGCACAGGGATTACAACAGCCGTAACAGACAACGATGTTGCAATCAGCATTACAAACACAGGTGTATCTGCAGGCTCGTACGGTTCTACTACACAGATTCCCACGTTTACAGTTAATGCCCAAGGTCAGTTAACTGCTGCTAATACAGTAGATATTTCTTCTACACTAGATCTCGCTGGTGATGGTGCAACAACTGGTGATGTAAGTCTACTTGACTCATCGCTGTCTATTGTTGGCGACACAGGAATCACAACAACAGTTTCTGGTAGACAAGTTTCTATTGATCTAGACGATACGGCAGTAACACCAGGCTCGTATGGTTCTGCCTCTGCTATTCCAACATTTACAGTTGATCAGCAAGGTCGTTTGACTGCTGCTGGTTCTGTTAACGTTTCTACAGACCTCAACCTTGCTGCTGATACAGGCACTGGTGGTATTAATCTTCTTGATTCTGATTTAGAGATTGTTGGTGGCTCTGGTATTAGTACCAGTGTCTCGAACGGCACCGTTACAGTTGCTGGTGATGATGCGACTACAAGTGCAAAGGGTGTTGCATCTTTTGCAGCAGGCGACTTTACAGTTACATCTGGTGCAGTTGCTATTGCCACAGGTGGTGTTAGTAATGATCAGTTGGCTGGCTCGATTGCAAATGCCAAACTTGTAAACTCGACAACAACATTCACTGGTGACGATACAAACACTACAGATGTTGCTCTTGGCGGTACAGTTGATATTGAAGGTGGTACTGGTATTAGTACTGCTGTTACCACGGGTAAAGTAACAATTACAGGTGACGATGCAACAACATCTACTAAGGGTATTGCATCGTTTGCATCAGCTGACTTCTCGGTTTCTTCAGGTGCAGTTTCGATTGCTGCTGGCGGTGTTAGTGATACACAACTTGCTGGTACATTAGATCTATCCGGTAAGTCGGTTACTCTTGCTAATGGTGAGATTAGTAACGCTGAACTAGCAAACTCTACGATCCAGGTTAATGGTACTACTATCTCTCTAGGTGGTTCAGGTACAATTGACACGGATGATATTAACGAAGGTTCAAATAACCTTTACTACACAACAGCACGCGCTGATTCGGACGCTCGTTATTCGCTAACCGTTACAGACAACGGTGGTGATGGTTCGCTTACATACACACCATCTACTGGTGAGATTGTTTACACAGGTCCATCGGCTGCTGAAGTAAGAGCCCATTTCTCAGGTGGCACTGGCGTCACATATGACAGTAGTACAGGTGTTATTGCAATCGGTCAGGCTGTTGGTACGGGTGACTCGGTTACATTCTCTGGCTTAAAGGTCACAAACAACCTTGTTGTTGATGGTAACCTAACGATCCACGGTACACAAACGGTAATTAATACTTCAACTCTTGAGATTACCGACCCAATGATTCACGTTGCTACAGGCAATGAGACATCAGATGCTATCGATATTGGTATCCTAGGTCACTACTCAGATGACGGTGGTACCACAAAGAGACACACTGGTTTTGTTCGTGACGCAACAAACGGTACATACGTACTATTCCAGAACTTAGTTGACTCAGCTCTTGATTCTTCATCACCAGCTGATACGATTAACTTCGGTGATGCATCTCTACAATATGCAAACATTAGAGTTGGTACTCTAACAGCCGACACCATTGTTGGTTCGATGTCTGGTTTTGATTCAGACTTTGCAGCAAAGACGACGGATGATCTAACACAAGGTAGTACTAATTTTTACTACACAGACACGCGTGTTGATACATTCTTGTCGACTGCTTTGGTTGCTGGTGAAGGTATTGACATTACTGATGGTGTTAATACATACACAATCGCTGCTGAGCTAGCAAGTGAGACCAACGCAGGTGTTGCAACATTCGATGGTACAAACTTTACTGTAACTGGTGGCGATGTCACATCCAATGATGTTTCATTTGCTACTGATGGTGCTGGTACGGTAGATAGAACATTAGGTGAGACTGTAACAATCACCGGTGCGTCTGGCCAAGGCGTTAGCACATCAATTGTTAGTGACGAGATCCAAGTAACTGTAGCAAATGCGGCAGCTGACGGAGCGACAAAGGGTGTTGCTGCTTTCAATAGTACACACTTTTCAGGAACCGGCACAATTTCTGCTAACGATATTACTCTTACATCACAGAGTGGTTCGATTGCTGCAACGATTGGTGAAACGTTTACTATCAACGGTTCTGGTCCTATTACAACATCTGCTAGTGGGACAACACTAACAGTTGGAATTGCAAATGCGACTGTTAATGCAGCTGGTATTGCAAAGTTTGACTCGGATGAGTTTGATGTAACAGACGGTCTCGTTACTATTGATACAATTGATGGCGGTAGCTATTAATACTATATAATTAAACAGTCGGAAGGCTCTATAGTCTTCCGACTTTAAATAAAACCTTTTTAGGGAATAGAATGGCTAGAATTATACTTAAAAAGTCTGCCACAGCAGGTAAAGTACCTCTTGCGGCGGATCTCCAGTATGGTGAAGTAGCGCTTAACTACCAAGATGGTAAGCTCTATTTTAAAAATACATCGAATAGTGTCCAGAGTATTAGTGCTGGAGCTCTCGGTGTAGACTCAGCAGCCACTATTGCCCTTATTGACTCTGCTTATGTACAAGCGAGACAAACCCCCCAAGCTCCAACAGGAGTAGATTCTGCAGCAACAATTGCGTTAATTGATTCCGCGTATGTTGCAGCTCGGCAGAATACATTCACTAAGATTGCTGTCTCCGGTCAAACTACTGTTGAGGCGGATGGTCCGTCTGATACTTTGACATTGGAAGCTGGTTCTAATATCTCTATTACTACTACACCCGCTTCAGACACAATTCGCATTACAGCTAATGTAACATCGGCTGGAACAAGTCAAGCATATGACTTTGGTACGTTTTCCTCTCCTGTTGAGTTTACTCTCGACATGGGAACATTTTAACATTTGAGGTGTAGAGATGCCATTACAATTTAGAAAAGGCGTTGAGGCAGATAGATCTAGTATCACACCAGATTCTGGTGAGCCGATTTACGTAACGGATACTAAGAAACTATACATCGGTGATGGTACTACCGCTGGTGGTGTTTTAGTATCTGGAGATGCAGGCGTTGATTCTGCTGCTACAATTGCCCTTATTGACAGTGCATATGTCCAATTGCGGCAAGATTATGCCTACAGCTCTCTAACCGGGGCACCTACTACTGTTAGTTCATTTACTAATGATGCTGGTTATACCACTTATGACTCTGCTAATGCTGCTGGTCAAATTACTGCTTATGGATATACAACATACGACTCGGCAAACTTCTCTCAGCAGTTAAGTGCTGCTTCGGGTGTTAGTTTTGACCCAGCTGGTACAGACAACTCAACAGATGTAACACTTGCCGGTAGCTATGACTACCTAACAATTTCTACTCAACAAATTACGTTAAATCAGATTGATGCTTCGACAGATATTTCAAACCTAACAACGTCAAATGTAACTGAAGGTACCAATCTATATTACACAACAGCTAGACATGATAGCGATTTTACTGTAAGTCTTGCTGCGGCTTCAGGTACCAGCTTTGATCCTGCAGGCACGGATAACTCAACTGATGTAACGCTGGCTGGTAGCTATGACTACCTAACACTTTCTGGTCAACAAATCACTCTTGGCCAAGTCGATGCGTCCACAGATATTTCTAATCTAACGACATCTAATGTAACAGAAGGTACTAATCTTTACTATACTACGGCACGTGCTGATAGTGACGCTAAAGCAGCTATCTCTGTAACAGATGCTGGTGGGGATGGTTCACTTACTTACAGTGCAGGCACAATTACCTACACAGGTCCATCTGCAGCCGAGACTCGTGCACACTTTAGTGGCGGCACGGGTGTTACTATTACATCTGGCTCGATTGCAATCGGCCAGGCTGTTGGTACATCAGATAATGTTACATTTGCTGATATTACAGTTGACAATCTAACGGTTAATGGTACAACCACTACAGTTAACTCTATCACATATACAGTCACAGATCCGTTGCTACACCTTGCCGATAGCAATGAGACATCGGACGCCGTAGACATTGGCTTTGTTGGTCATTACTCTGATGATGGTGGTTCGACCAAGAGACACACCGGCTTCTTTAGAGATGCAAGCAACGGTGAATACTATGTGTTTAATGGTTTGGTTGATGCAGGCCTAGATTCCTCATTACCGGTAAACGTTGTTAACAGAGGTGGTACTGATTTTGCACTTGCAGCTTTCAATGCAGGTACTCTTGCTGGCAAGTATCTCGGTATTGATTCTGATCTTACTGCTGCGTCTGGTGTAAAGTTCGATCCTGTTGGTACAGACAACTCTACTGACGTCACATTAGCTGGTTCGTACGATTACTTAACATTGAGTGGTCAACAAATCACACTTGGTCAGATTGATGCCTCGACAGACATCTCCGGTCTTACTGCTGAAATAACTGGTACAGTTACAAACACCTATCTCAGAGGATTGATTGACGATTCGTCGATTATTGTAGACGGTAATGGATCCACTGGTGGTGTTACAATTCAAGACGGTGGTATTGAAGTTCGGACAGGCACGAGCTCGGTAGCGTATGTTGATTTGTATTGTGAAGTTAACAATGCACACAGAGCAAGAATTAAATCTGCTCCTCATTCAAGCTACAGCGGCAACGTAGATCTTACATTACCTGTAACCACCGGTACGCTAGCGATCACAAGTGAAATTCCTGTTGCTGGTACGGATGTACTTGCATATGATGCTAACCTACAATCGTTTGTAACAGCGTTCACTTTACCAACATCAGACGGATCTTCTAATCAGGTCTTGGTTACAAACGGAGCAGGTACATTATCATTTGCCGATCAATCTGGCGGTTTAGATAGCGCCGCTATTATTGCATTGGTTGACTCAGCATATGTTCAATTGCGTCAGTCAGCCACGGGTGGTACAGATCCAATCTTTAAGACTATTTCTGTATCAGGCCAAAGCGATATTGTAGCAGACACCACAACAGATACATTGACAGTTGCTGCTGGTTCTGGTATTTCCATTACAACAGATGCAGGAACAGATACACTAACTATTACAGCCACAGGTGGTGGCGGTGGTGGTCTCGACAGCGCTGCTGTATTAGCATTGACAGGTGTAAATACTGTTACAGCAACAACATATGAATTTACTGCAACAGCGAGTCAACAGACATTCTCGGGTACTGATGACAACAGTGCAACACTAGCTTACACAGCTGGGAACATTCTTGTCCATCGTAACGGTATTCTACTTGTAAGCACGGTTGACTACACAGCCACAAACGGCACTTCAATTAACTTGCAAGCTGGCGCCGATAGTGGTGATACGATTAGTATTACAGCATATCAGCCAACCCTCGTTAATACTAGCGAGACAACAATTACATCGACAGTACAAGAAGCTGACAGCGGTCAGACGTCGTTTACAATCTCTCATACAGAAGATCAGATTCTTGTATTCTTAAACGGTATCTTGTTGAAAGATTCCGATGACTATACATCGAACGGCTCTACAATTGTATTGACATCCGCTGCTGATTCTGGCGACCAGTTAACGGTTCATAACTTTGCTAAGTATGGTGCATCAAGTAGCAGCGGATTCAACGCAAGTAAAACTTATACATATTCTATCCTATTCGGAGGTTAAACAATGGCCAACCCTAATTTATTAAGTCTAACAACAGTGAGCGGTAAGACGGCTGTTCAAGCAATCACAACGTCTGCAACCGCCATTGTTACTAATTCTGCATCGAGCGGTAAACTTATACGCGTAAAAGCGTTATACGTATCCAACGTTGATGGTACTAACGATGCTACAGTTAATGCAGATGTATACCGTAGTAGCACAGCTTATCATTTAGCCAAAACAATTACTATTCCAGCTGATGCCACCCTCGATATTATCACAAAAGATGTTTATCTCGAGGAAGGTGATGCTCTTAGATTAACAGCCAGTGACTCTAGTGATCTAGAAGCTATCTGCTCGTATGAGGAGATTAGTTAAATGGGACGTAGAGGTGACGTCGGCATAGTTGGAAAGATTGTAACCAACGCATCTGGAAATACAAACGGTGCTTCTGGTATACAGAGCTTATACCAGGTTTATAGAGATGTTTTAAATCAAGCATATCCCAGCGTTGTCGAGGCTGTATTATTAGATCTGAGTAATGGTACAGGTGGGGGCCAGGCTGGCAATCAATGGACGGTATCAAGAACAGGTTACCCTGAAGATGGTCTAGTTGTTACATCTAGTGCAAATAGCTATAGCAGCCCCACCGCATATTTTATACAACATCTATTTGATGGCAGCAACGGTTCGAACGATACTACTACTTATTGGCTTACAAGTAGCACAGGAGATCAGACACTAACATTTGATTTTAGTTCGACTACACTAGTAAGAATGGATAAAATGGTTGTATATCCACGAACAAGGACTGATGCATCTTCTAACTGGACAATGCAGTACAGTGCAGATAATATCACGTGGCTTAATCTATCTGATACAGATGGGGTCATTTCAGAAACAAGTGATACAAACACAAACTATGGAACAGATTATATTCATATTTTTGACCCATCGGTAAATTTACAGACTTATCCGTATGTAAGATTTACATTGACTAGGAACGGTAGTTGGGGAGTCACTTTAAATGAAATAGAGGTGTATGCAGGATAATGACTAATATACTAATTTTTGGATCGTCAAACAACTATCAAGACACATTAGTTGCTTCCTTAAAGACCGCTTTATCGGCTAAGCAATACAATGAGTCTGATGTAAGAAATCTGACTGGTAACATTGATGCGGAAGGTTTCCCTCAAGTTCTT